>Ga0209723_1000204_pt1 | contig 117429 bp, 106 predicted proteins | sample BiotimSIPDNA_2_FD_185750 | JGI IMG/M metagenome (GOLD analysis project Ga0209723, IMG submission 185750) | Anaerobic biogas reactor microbial communites from Washington, USA - Biogas_R2 time_0 SIP DNA (SPAdes) (version 2) | ecosystem: Engineered > Bioreactor > Anaerobic > Unclassified | place... | reverse complement strand
CCTACCCGTGGTGGTCCGGGGACCGTCTTGAGATAAACCGCGCCGGCCTGCTCGACTCCTTCGAGAACGGCGCCGACAAGATCGAGTATCTCTTCCGTAGCCGATCGGGAGACCCCTTCTGGATCGAAGCCACGGGTGTACCAGTAAGAAGAAAGGGTGTCCTTCAGTACTACCTCTCGAACTGGGTGGACATAACCGAGAGGAATAAGGCCCAGGAGGAGCTGTCAAGGAGCGAGGAAATCCTGAGGCTGATCTACGAATCGAGCCGTGACGGGTTCTGGGACTGGGACGTGGAGACAGGCGCCACCGATTTTGGCCCCCAGTGGGCCCGGATGCTGGGCTACGAACCCTTCGAGATAGAACAGGACGTCTCTTCATGGGAGAAACTCATCCACCCGGACGACAGGGAGAAGGTAATGGCGGCGCTCAAGGGGCACCTTGAGGACCGTACAGAGAGCTACGAGTCCACCCACAGGCTGAGAGCCAGTGACGGCTCGTGGAAGTGGATCCTTGACCGTGGCAAGGTGGTATCCCGACTACCTGACGGCAGCCCCAAAAGGATGGTGGGTACCCACACCGACATGAGCGGGCAGAAGGCGCTGGAGGAGAAGCTTGTCTACATGGCCAGCCACGACCAGCTTACGGGCCTTTACAACCGGCACTACTTCAACGAGTACATAGAGAAGGAGCTACGGCGCTCTGACAGATATGGCCACCCCGTGGCGTTCCTCATGGCCGACATAGACGAATTCAAATCCATTAACGACACCTTCGGGCACCACGTGGGTGACGTCATCCTCAGGGATGTGGCCCGGCTCCTCGCCGGCAGTGTTCGTGATATTGACACCGTTGTGCGCTACGGGGGCGACGAGTTCCTCATCGTCCTGGTCGAGACAGACGGCGAGAAGGACTTCGTCAGGGAGAGGATACTGGCGGAGGTTGACCGCAGGGGTATCGGCCAGGACATCCTCGGGTTCCCCGTTACTCTCTCCATAGGGGGGAGCTTCCTGAACCCCGGTGAGGGGAGCAGGCTGGAGGAGGCACTGGCCGAGGCCGACCGGCAGATGTACCAGGAGAAGACCGTCAAGAAGGAGAGGAAATAGGCAAAGGGGACCTTTTAGGTTAAAATTGGTCGGGCAAAACCTTACCGTGATCACCAGGGAGAATCTTGCTCACCAGGGAGAATAATTTGGACAGATACCGCTCGGTCTTTCTCTCCGACCTGCACCTCGGGACGAGATGGAGCCGCCCCGAACCGCTCAGGAAGTTCCTCGGAAAAGTCCAGTGTGATTTTCTCTACCTCGTAGGGGATGTTATTGACGGCTGGAAAGTGTCCCGTCTCTCCCACTTGAGCGAATCCCACAGGGATATCCTGAGGAGACTCGGTTCCATTGCCCGCGTGACGGAAGTCACCTATATCACAGGCAACCACGACGAGTTCCTTGACCGTCTCCTGGGTCTCAGGAAGGCCAGAATGTTCTTCAGGGACAGGGTCTTCCACAGGACAGCCGACGGAAGAAGCTTTCTTGTCTCTCACGGAGATGAGTTTGACCGTGTGGTCAACAGGTCGAGGGTCCTGAACGCCATTGCCGAAAAGACCTATGACCTGACCCTGTGGATCAATGGTGGCATCAATACGGTACTCCCCCTGGTCGGCATGCGCAGGCGCTCCATCGCCGGTTTGCTGAAGAGGAAGTTCAAATACCTTGCCGGGACCTTTAGCGGTTTCGAGAGCAGGATCATCGCCGAAGCCAAGAAGGCTGGGCTCGATGGAGTGATATGTGGCCACCTTCACAACCCCTTCATAAGGAACGTCAGGGACGTACTTTTCTGCAACTGCGGCGACTGGGTCGAGAACTGCTCGGCCCTTGTGGAGCATATCGATGGCCACCTGGAGATGCTGCGCCTTGATGAAGCCGGCAACCTCGGACCCGCAGCGGGGGCGTTGAATACTCCGTGAATCGAAAAGACGTGAAAAGTAAGACGTAAAACGTAAGACGTGAGATGTAACCAACCGTGAGGACTTTCCCGTCTTTTATGATTGGAACTTAAGATTTACGATTCACGAATCACGGTTCACTGTTCGTTGCCTTTCCTGATGCCTGACGCCTGCTTTTCTGACCTTTCATTTTACTTCTCACGTCTGACATCTCACGATCTTTTTCCCTTGACGCCCATCCGGGAAAGTGGTATAAAACTTCCCAATACAGAAAAGCGGAGGCATCGATGAACAGGAACTCAGCAGTCTCCAGCAACTTCGGTTTCGTCTATTTTTACGCCAGCGTGGGACCCCCTCTGAGGGCCGGCGCCTAGGCGTCTGTGGTCTTTAGAGGCCGGGGTCCCCAAAAGGGGACCCCGGCCTTTTTTATTCTTTCATCATCTTTTGGGGAAAGGGAGTTGGCCAGATCGGAGAGAGAACAGAGACAGGCGAGGGGATTGAATAAGACCGTCAGGGTGACAAAGGTCGCATGGCCCGTTCCTTTTCACGGGTCTGACAAGGAACCAGGCAATAACAAGGAGGAGAGGCAGATGAAGGAAAGAAAGGCAACCCAGCAGAGAGGTATCCACGACCTTGTAATGAGAAGTCCCGGAATGAGGCCGAGGCCGGTGGACCTTGATTTCGACTTCGAGGGTCTTCCAATGGCCTGGAAAGAGGCCAGGGAGGCCCTTGAACGCAAGCGGTGACAGCCTTTCACTCCAGGAAGGCCCCGAAGAGAGACCCCAGATCTACGGTGCCGATTACGGTGTTGCTGTATTTTTCAAAGATATCCCTTCGACCCTCTTCGAGGGCCGGGGGGCAGATCCCGTACCTGATGGATGTGGCTGCCTCCACCATGGCGGCCAGCTTGTCGCAGGCGTCAATAACTGTCCCGTCGACAGGGTCCCATTCTTCGCAATTGTAGTTTGAGTTCATTTCCGACAGGGTCAGGCCGGAAATAATATTACCAGTGACCGGATCTCTGGCCCTGTTGGAGAACTCGTCGCTTGTCAGGTAGCGCAACTCTTTCCTCCAGCCCTCCGGTATTAGCGGGAGAAGCCTGGTCTCCATGGATTCGTTCTCGTATTCCTTGATCAGCTCTTCCAGTCCTTCGACCGACCGTTTGACCGGGGAGATTATATCCCGGGTAAGGACCTCGGGCAGGTCGTGGAAGAGTCCGCCGAAGAAGGCGTTGCGAAGCCTCCTGGGGCATCCTCCGTTTTCAAGGGAGACGAAATAGGAGAGCGACGCCGCCATGAAAAGGTGGCCCAGCACAGAGGTTGCGGGTACTCTTGGAAGCTGTGCCCACCGGACCTGGAAGCGGAGCTGCCCGCAGAGGTCTATGAAGGCGTAAAGCCCCTTGTCGGTCATGGTGCGGCGCATGATCATCTCCCTGACGCCCGCCAGGTCGATGTGGTCCTCCAGTTGACCCTCGATATCTCTTCGGGTCTCTTCCACACTGGAGAGCTCACGGTTCTGGCCGTAGATCATCCTGAACTCCCAGTTGGTGGCCAGGTAGTGCGACGCACGGAGGATGCGCTTCTCCCGCCCCGAGAAATCCGGCTCCTTCAGGTATTTCCTGAAGCGTTCAAAAAAGCCTCCGCCCAGGGATTCGAGGTGGCGGGCCAGCTTGTCCAGGACAAGCCGGTTCAGCCTTTCCCCGTGCCTTTCCATCATCCTGTGGAATACGGGGGGCTTTATATCTGTGAGTACCACCCTCTGGAAGAACTCGAAAAGCCCGCCCTCGACAAGCCGGACCCAGTCAGGGTCTCCTCCCTGGTCCTCTTCGCAGCGGGCTATCACCCATGCTATGGCCATCTTGTGGGCCTGTTTCGCCAGTTCGGTGAACTGGGCAGGGCGGGCATGATCGTTCCAGCGCGTCATAGAAGCTGCCGAGAATACTGTCTCCACTAGACCAGGTGTGATCATTCTACCGACCTTCCTTTTGAAAGGATGGGAGTGCCATTTGCTCCATCTCCTGATACTCTATCACTATCGATCGGGGAGGTCTGATCAGGCAATGAAGAAAACCAACGCAGTGAGGCTCCTGGAAAGCAGAGGAGTGGCCTTTGAGCTTTGGAACTACGAGTCGGACCCTGATGATGTAAGCGCAAGGGCTGTTGCAGCAAAGATAGGGCTGGCTCCGGAGATGATCTTCAAGACGCTGGTCGCGCGGGGCGACAGAACAGGGGTGATGCTTGCCTGTGTGGGCGGGGACTCCGAGCTGGATCTGAAGGCCCTGGCTGCCGCATCGGGCAACAAGAAGGTCGAGATGGTCCACATGAGGGAGATACAGTCCCTGACGGGCTATATAAGGGGAGGGGTTTCCCCGGTGGGTACGAAGAGGCCCTACCCTGTCTATATAGACGAGAGCGCCTTCGCCTTCGACAGGATCTGTGTGAGCGGAGGGGCCAGAGGCGTCCAGATCTTCATCGATCCCAGGGTCCTGGCCGCGGAAGTGGAGGCTCTCCCCGCCCCTATCGCAAAGCAGGATCTGCCTGAGAGTTAGCCCCGCGACAGTAGTGCTCCACATCCCTTACGATGTTGTCGATGTGCCTCAGCATGGCCTTTTCTGCGTCCCCGGGATCCCTCCCCGCTATGGCCAGGTAGATGGGCATGTGGTCCCCGCCAAGGCGGCTGCCCTCCTGCTGCCGGATGAAGGTGAAGATCTGCTGGGTATGTACGTCCTGACGCACCAGCTTCAGTGTGGCCAGCAGTACCTTGTTCTTCCCTGCCTTGGCGATCGCTTCGTGGAAAAGCCTGTCAATGACCGATATGCTGGGTACCTGGCTGCGGTCGCCGTCAAGGATCTCCGCAAAGGCCCTTATCTGCTCCAGGTCCTCTGTCGAGGCTTTCAGGGCCGCCAGGCGAGCCGTCTCCCTCTCTATTGCCCTCCTGGCGACAAGTATGTCCAGGAGATCGCCGGGGGAGTGCGTCTTCAGCTCCTCAAGCAGGGCCCTGGCCAGGGTTTCACCCTTTCCGAGGGCCTCCAGCCTTTCAAGATGTTCTCTGCCCTTTGCCGAAAGGACCCTCCCTCTGTTGCTCCTCTTCTCGAGGTAACCCCCCCCGTCAAGCTCGCCCAGAATGCGGCCCGCCGTGGCCATACTGACCGGGTCTCCCCGTTCCGTCATTGAACGGGCCAGCGATCCGGCTCCCATCGGTTCTGGAGCCTGGCCGATGATGCGTAGGGCTTTGGAGGTTCTCTCCGATAATTTGCTTCCATTTCTCATTTCATGCTGCCTCCTGTTGCCCTAGCCTCCAAGGTAGGCCCGTCGGATCTCCGGGTCCATGGCCAGGTCCGGACCCGGACCGGTCTTCACGAAGAGCCCGGCCTCAAGGATGTACCCCCTGTCGCTTATCTCCAGCGCCTGGGTCGCGTTCTGCTCCACCATCAGAACCGTCACACCCTCGTTCCTTATACGGATCACGGTGTTCATTACGGCTTCCACTATCAGGGGAGCCAGACCAAGGGTGGGTTCGTCCAGCAGCAGTATTCCGGGGTCGCTCATAAGGGCCCTGGAGATGGCAAGCATCTGCTGCTCCCCGCCGGAGAGGGTGCCGGAGCGCTGGTTCAGCCTCTCTCTCAGAATCGGGAAGAGCTGGAAACACCTCTCCATTTCGGCCTGGACGCTCTCTTCGTCCTTTCTCCGGTAGGCGCCCATTACCAGGTTCTCTTTTACGGTCAGGGCCGAGAAGAGTCGTCTCCTCTCAGGAACCAGCGCAAGCCCCCTGGCCACGATCTCGTGAGGTTTCGAGGGTATGGGGTTCCCCTTTATCAGGATCCTTCCGCCGGAGGGGGGGACGACACCTGCAAGGGTCCACATGATGGTCGATTTTCCCGCCCCGTTGGAGCCCACGATGGAGACAATCTCCCCCTCGTTCACCGAGAAGGATACTCCCTGGACCGCGTGGATCGTGCCGTAGTGGACGTTGAGATCCTCAACGAGAAGGGCGTTCATCGCAGGTCCTTCCCCTTTCCGAGGTAGGCCGCGACCACGTCGGGGTTGCTCCTGACCTCATCGGGTGTTCCCCTTGCAAGGAGGGTCCCGAAGTTCATGACCACAATGGGGGAGCAGATGTTCATCACCAGGTCCATGTGGTGTTCGATGAGCAGGATGGTCACCCTGAACTTCTCCCTGACCTCCGCAATAAGGTTTGCCAGGCCCCTGGTCTCCCCGGGGTTCATCCCGGCTGCCGGTTCATCGAGCAGGAGGAGGGACGGTTCCGTCGCCAGCGCCCGGGCTATCTCCAGTTTCCTCTGGAGCCCGTAGGGGAGGTTGTTGGCCTGCATTGAGGCGAACCTCTCCAGCCCCAGGGCCCTGAGAAGCTCGAAGGCCCTTTCGTAGAGATCCCTCTCCAGTCTTCGTGCCCCGGGGGTTCCAAGCAGGGAGCCCGTGAAGCTGCACCTCTCTCTCTGGAAAAGTGGAGTTATGACGTTGTCCAGGCAGGTTCTCCTGTTGAAGAGGCGTATATTCTGGAAGGTCCTTGCTATTCCTTTTCGGACCACTCTGTCCGGTCTTAGGCCGGTTATGTTCTCGCTCCTGAACAGGACCTTGCCCGACGTGGGACGGTAGATCCCCGTTACGACGTTGAAGACAGTGGTCTTACCTGCGCCGTTGGGGCCTATGATGCCCGTTATGCTTCCCTCGGCAACATCAAAGGAGAAGGAGTCCACGGCCCTTATGCCGTCGAAGTGCTTGGTCAGGCCCCTGGCCGAGAAGAGCTTTTCCGTTGAGACGTTCATAGCTGCCTCCTCCCCGGTTCGGGTACCTTTCTTCTCCAGAGTGAAGATAGCTCGGAGTACCCCATGAGACCCTGGGGGCGGTAGACCATGATCAGCACTAGCAGCAGCCCGTATGCCACCAGTCGCCACATCTGGGCGACCCGGAGGGCTTCAGGCAGGGCAATGAAGACGAAGGAAGCTATCAGCGGGCCCGTGATGCTCCCCATCCCTCCGGCTATCACCGCAGCCAGAAGCTGCGTCGACTGAAGCAGTGTGAACATCACAGGCTGTATGAATGAAAGGAAGTGGGCCAGGAGACCCCCCGAGAGGCCGCAGTAGACGGCGCTTACCACCAGCGACAGCAGGCGGGTCTGGAAGAGGCGTACACCGGCCATCTCTGCCGCTATGGGGTCCTCCCGGATCGCGATGCACGCCACTCCCCAGCGGGACCTCAGGAAGTTGCGGGCCACCAGTATCCCCACGGCCAGGCAGAGAAGAACCACGGGCAGGGTAGTGAAACTGTCTATCCCGGGAAGCCCCCTTGCCCCGTTGGTGATGTCCAGGTTCTCGAGGATAACCCGCAGTGCTTCTCCGAAGCCGAGTATGGCAATTGCAAAGTAGTCGCTTCTGAGTTTGGCCCTGAGGGTGGGGATGCCTATAACCAGGCTCACTGCGCCCGCAGCAGCCGCTCCGGCGGCCAGGGCCAGAGGGAAGGGTATGCTGTAGTAGTAGGTCAGGATGGCTGAAGTGTAGGCTCCCACGCCGACAAAGGCGGCATGCCCGAGGGAGAAGAGGCCGGTGAAGCCCGTGAAAATAGAGAGGCCCAGCACGGCTATCATGTTTATGCAGGCCAGGACCACGATGGAGAGGATATAGTCCATGGCTAGACCTTCTCCTCGCTGTCGATCCCCATCAGGCCGTTGGGTCTCCAGACCAGGAAGGCTATAAGCAGGGTAAAGCTGAAGACGTCCCTCAGAACGCTCGAGATGTAGGTGGAGACAAAGGTCTCCACTACCCCCAGTATGAGCCCGCCCGCCAGCGCACCGGGGAGGCTTCCGAGGCCTCCGATGACAGCGGCAATATAGGCTTTGTTCGTGACCCAACCCATCGTGGGGTAGACAAGGTACTTGATTCCCAGGAACACCCCCGCCACACCTGCAAAGGCTCCGGCCAGGAGGAATACGATGGCGATCAGCCGGTTAAGGTCCACTCCCATGAGGGAGCACATGGTCATGTCGCACACCCCTGCGCGGATCGCTGTCCCCGTCCGGGTCCTGTTTATGAAAAGATGAAGACCGAGGATCGCTATCAGGGCGAAGAGGAAGGCCCCGACGTCGAGGAGGCTGACGCTGCTCCCGAAGATAGTGACCACCTGTCTCCCGAAGAACTCCGGGAAAGCGTAGAAACGGGAGCCTATGGTGGCGTAGACAAGGTTCTCCAGGAAGACGGCGCACCCCATGGCGCTGATCATCAGGTACAGCGAAGGCGCCTTGCGCCTTCTGAGGCTGGAGTAGGCAAGCTTTTCGTTCAGGACGGCGATGATCCCCGCTCCAGCGACGCTCCCCGCCAGGACAAGTCCGAAGCCGAAGTCCAGCTTGGTGGCCAGGGCTAGTCCCACGTAGGCGCCCAGCATTATCACCGCTCCGTGGGCGAAGTTGCTGAAGTTGAGCACGCTGAATACCAGCGAATATCCCACCGCCATCAGGGCGTATATCCCGCCGATGGACAGACCCGTGATAAGTGTTTGAAGGAACACTCCCTTTCACACATCCTTTGGGGGTGTCGGGGCGACATGTTCGACCCCGTTCCCGGCAGGTCCCGCCCCCCGGGAGACCTTCTGTCGGAGGACCCGCGGGGGGCAGTGTTGCCTGTCTTCGAACTAGTCCACAGAGACGTACTTCTTGACGAACTTGAAGGTCTTGTTGGCCACGTCGACCTGCTGGATAACCGCCGGCTTGTCCAGAGGATTGTGGTCCTCGGGGCTGATGGTCAGGACCCCGCTGGTGACCTTGATGTCACTGAGATTGGCGAGGGCTTCGGCAAGCTTTTCTCCGTCGGTGGTACCTGCCGTCTTAAGGGCCTCCACGATCATGATCAGCGCGTCCTGTGCCATTACCGGGTTGGGGAGGACGGGGTCCTCGCCGAAGGCTGCCTTGTATTCGGCGACGAAATCCTGGATATCCGGGTCGGCAAGGTCCGTCAGGTTGACGAAGTAGCCTCCGTCAATAGCGCTCCCACCCAGGTCGATGAGGTCCGGGCTCCCCCAGTTGTCGGTCCCGAGAAGCGTTGCAGTAATGCCTATGTCCCTGGCCTGTTTCGCGGCCATGGCGGCCTCTTTCTGGCTGGTGGGGATGAAGATCACGTCGGGTGCAAGATCCTTGATCTTTCCAAGCTGGGCACGGTAGTCGAGCTCGTCGGTGCGGAAGGCCTCCTTGGCCACGATCGTGCCGCCCTTATCGGTGAAGGCCTCCTCGAAGTATTTTGCCAGCCACTGGCCGTAGTCGGAGCCTACGTCATAGAGGATGGCCCCCTTCCTCGCCCCCAGGTCGGTAATGGCGAACCGGGCCGCGACGGTGCCCTGGAAGGGGTCTATGAAGCAGGGGCGGAAAGCGAAGGGCCTGACCTTTTCAGTCTTCTGATCGATAGTAACGTAGGGGTTGGTGGCCGTTGTCACCACCATGGGTATCTTTGCTTTCTCCAGAACCGGGGCGGTGGCTATGGAGTTGCCGCTCTGGGCGGGACCTATAACGGCCGCTACTCCGTCGGAGACCAGCCTCCTTGCGACGTTGACCGATTCGACGGCATCGTTTCTGTTGTCATAGCGGACGAACTCGATCTTCTTTCCGAGGACACCGCCATTCTCGTTGATCTTCTTCACGAGCATATCAAGGGCCCGGGCCTCGGACTGACCCCACATGGAGGCACCTCCTGTGAGGGATACGGTGTGGCCGATCTTTATGACGTCGGCGGCGAAGGCCGAACCGGTAAGGACAAGCAGAAGAAGCGCTACCATCATTGCTAAGGTCCTTCTCATCTCTTGTTTACCTCCTTGGGAATTCATTCCGGTCCCCCGGCAAGGCTTTCCCGGGGGTCTTCAGGCGATCTTTTTTGTCTCTGGGTTCACTCCTTCTCCCTCGGCCACCTCCCTGGTGTTCCCGGGTTGATAGCCCCCGGGCCGGTATGTCCGGTCACTGCCTCTTTCCCTTTGCCTTTGCCGGAAGGCTCCTCACGTGGTCCTTCCAGTAGGTGCGTACATCCCTTATGACGTTATCGATGTGTCTCGTCATGGCGGCCGAGGCCACTTCCGGGTCCCCTTCGGCGATAGCATCGTAGACGGCCTCGTGGTCTGCCCCGACCTGGCTTCCCACCTTCGTCCTGATGTACTCGAAGAAGGAGGCTCCTTCGCCGCTTCTGCGGATGATCTCTATGGCCGACTGCAGGACCTTGTTGCCCGAGATGCGGGCCACCTCCTCGTGGAACTCAGGGTCCGTCGATGCCATGGGCTCGCCTCTGGCCAGCAGTGTGTTCTGCCTGTCCAGGATCTTCCTTAGCGCGACCAGGTCCTTTTTGGTCCTCATCTCGGCGGCGAGGGCAGCCATCTCTCGCTCGATGGCCCTTCTGGCCACCAGGATCTCCAGCAGCATCTCCTTCTCACGGGATCTCACGGCCTCCAGGAAGGCTCCCGTGGAGACGATCTGCTCTCTTTCCGACTGGAGGTCCGAAAGACGTTCCTCCCCGGCGGGTGTGAGAAGCCGACCCTGGAAGCCGATCCTGGTGGTGAAGCCCCGGCCGTCCAGGCCGCGGAGCAGGCGACCCACCGAGGCCTCGCTGAGGTCCATGCCGCTCCTTGCCAGCTCTTCCCTGATGGAGCCCGCACCTAGGGGCTCCTCCGATATGGAGAGAAGGTGGAGGACGAAGTACTCCTGTTCTGCGAACTCCTGAGCCATGAGAACCCTCCCGGGGAGGCCGCTCATCAGTGATGACCGGCAACGCTCCCATCAGTTTATCGCCAGAATTCCTTTTGTCAAATGCCTGAATAACCGTGACTTGAAACTCGTGGCGCGAAAAGCGGCAACAAAAAGCAAAGGCATAAACTGTCAACGGTAGAGGCGGAAAAACGGAAACCGTGGATCGTGAACCGAAAAAGCGTTAGAAGTGAGACGCAAAACGTGAGACGAAAGGGTTAAACTCAAAGGGATCAACGACCCTCGGTCGCTTGCTCTCCGGGTTTTAACCTCCAAAAAGATCCAGGTTTTCATCTCTCTCACTTTTCTCCCGCAGAAACTCCGGGACCTCATCTGCGTTCTAACCTACGCTGGCGGTGCCCCAGCTAGGTCACTGCGTCTTCGACCTCTGTGGTGAAAGGGTTCAGGTTTGGCTCTGGCTTTTCCCGTTCACTGTTGACTGTTTACCGTTCACGCCTTTGATCTTGCACCCTGTTTCCTGCCGCCTTGTTTCTTACCTCCAGTAATGACACTCCAGCCCTTCCTGCCGGGACTTGATCCCCCACTCAGGTACGGGGGGGACGCACTCGTCCTCGGGGGGGACCACAAGTTCCAGCAGCGCAGGGCCCCGGTGGGCGAAAAGTCCGGAAAGAGCCGCGTTGAGCTCGCTCTCCGATGAGGCCCGGAAGGCAGGCATGCCGTAGCTTTTCGCAAGGGCCATGTAATCGACCTGGCTGAAGTCAGTGGCGAAGTGGGGGGCGCCGAAACTGAAGAGGTTTGTGGCCCTTATCCATCCAAAACTGCCGTTGTTGAAAAGGATGACCTTGAGGTCCCTTCCGAGCCTGGAGGTCGTCTCCAGCTCGCCTGAGGTGAAGCCAAAGCTGCCGTCTCCGACGAAGTTCAGGACCGTCACATTTTCGGGCACGCCGTAGGTGGCTCCGATGGCGGCCGGTAGACCGTACCCCAGCGCTCCCATGGCGTAGTTGGTGACAAAGTAGCGCCCCGCTTTTGGAAGCTTGTAGAAGGCAGCAGGATAGACTGCGCTCATGCCGGGGTCGGCCACTATCACCGAACCTTCAGGCATTGCCCCTGTGATCATTTCAGTAGCCAGCCTGGGATCGAGGCGGTCTCCCGAGGTTGATGGTGGGCCAGGCCTGGTTCCTCTCCTGCCGGCGATCTCTTCCCTGCCTTCTTTGAAGGGCAGTTCCAGTTCATTGGCGGCCTCCAGGATGGCCTGCAGGGTGCTCTTCACATCCCCGTGGAGTAGCAGGCCGTCCCCGAAAGAGTTGCCAAGCTCTCTCTCGGAGATGTTCAAATGGATGAAACGGGTCATCCCCGTCTCCTTTGGGAGCTTCCACCCGTCGGTCCCAACCGAGTCAGTGCTGCAGCCTACATAGAACAGGAGGTCCGCCTCCTCGATGAAGGAGTTGGAGAGATCCGTGCTCCCCCTGGAGCCGGTCACTCCCACGGAAAGAGGGTGGAGCTCAGAAATGCTCCCCTTCCCGTTGATGGTCGTAGCCGTGGCGAGGCCGAACCTCTCCGCGACCCTCTCGATCTCATCCCAGGCCCTGGAGGTTAGCACCCCCTGGCCGCAGACCATGACCCCCTTCTTGCAGTATGCAAGGCCTTTTGCCGCCTCGGCGGTCTCCCCCCCCCCAGGCAGGGGTCTCGTACCGGGACAGATACTGAAACGCTCCTGCGCCAGCGGCAGCGGCGGGGAGATCTCCTGGGCCAGCACATCAATGGGCAGCCTCAGGTGCACCGGGCCGGGGCACCCCGATGTGGCCACCCTGAAGGCTCTCCGGACAAGGAAGGGTACCTCGTCGCCCCTGTGGGCGGTGAGGCTCTCCTTTACGAAGGGCGTGAACAAAGATGTCTGGTCGAACCCGGTCAGCATGTTGTGTTTCTCCATACCGAGGGGGATATCGGTGGTCATGACTATCAGGGGAATGCAGGATTTCATGGCTTCCACTAAGCCCGGGACCATGTGGGTGGCCCCTACGCTGGGTCCCTCGCAGACGCCGGGGCGTCCGCTGACACGGGCGTATCCGTCGGCCATGAAAACGGCGTGGCGCTCGTCGCGGGCCATGACGTGGGTCACCCCTTCGAACCTCTTCCATTCGTCGTAAAGGCCCAGGGTGGTCTCACCCGGGAGGCCGAAAACGTATTCCACCTGGTAGCGTTGAAGCATCTCAAGAAGAGCGCGGGCTGCGTTCATTGGGAACATCCTCTCTTTCTCGTTTTTCATTCCATTCTCATACAAGGCGCCTGATGTTGGCCTCCCTGTCGCCGGGGAGAAAGTCGGCGACGGGTATCTCCAGCATGGTGTAGCACCCGGGAGGCTGGAGCACTATTCCCCGGGCCGCCGATACCATAACCTGGGCTGTGGCGCTGGGGTTGGTGAGGGTCATCTCCACGGCCATACGCTGGTTGTCGGCACAAGCGGAGACCCCCTTGCGTTCCATTCTTACGCCGTGACCCAGGTCGACCATGCTCTTGACGTCCCCGACCTCTTCCACAGTCGTCTCGTCGTTACAGAAGTAGCTGTCGCAGAGCACTGCCTTGCGGACATTCTCAAGGGAGGTTCCTTCGTCCAGCTCCACGTAGACCGCTCTCCGGTGCATTCCCTGTCCGGCAGGCAGCGTAAGGGAGAGGGCATCCCTGACCCCCTGGATCTGTTTTACAGCAACAGTGTGGCCCATGCTGACCCCGGGGCCGAAGCTTGTGTAGGTGATCCCCCGAGGGGCGATGACCTCGAAGACCCCACGGAAGATGGAATCCGTACCCGGGTCCCACCCGGCCCCTGTCATCGCCGCAGAGTTCCCCTTAAGCGCCGATCGGTGAAGTCTCTCTCTGAGAAGCATGAGGGCCTCGCCGTGAATGTCGAAACAGTCCACGGTGCAGATACCTCTCTCCAGGTAGGAGGGGGCCACCTCCGGGACGGCGCGGCTGGCGATGGCCAGAATGGCCACGTCTGCTCCGTCCAGCTTTTCCGACCCCAGAAAGACAGGAAGGCCGCTCTGGCGAGAGATCTCGTCCACTTTTCCGGGGTCCCGGATCACGATTCCCGCGATCTCCATGTCCTGGGCTGCATTGATCGCCTTGACAGCCTCTCTTGCAATGTGTCCGTAGCCGACGACGGCCACCCTTACCGGGGATTTCTCCAAATCGTCCAACCCCTTCATTCATCAAAAATGAGCAATCAAAATATATACCAGTCCCTCGGATCCGTCAATCCGAAAGAGATCCGTCTAACTGCTTAACGGTAATTTTTTCAGTGAATAGCTGGTTTCAGCAGATTGGGAGCAGCGGTGTCCAGTGGAAGGATCCTTCCGTTCCTCTACGAAAAGAAAGAGAGGATAGCCACTTTTGAGTGATCATTAATGATGAGTGGCTACCCCCGTTCAAGTGAAACCCTCTGTCCCAGGCTCTGAAGAAAAGTCAGAAGAGGCTCTTCCCCCAAGAATCGGAGAAGACCGTCTCCTCAAGCTCCTTTCTCTCCCTTGGTGCCGTTTCCTCTTCCATGAAGTGGGGCGGCAGGGAATGGGGATCTCCCTCTCGGCCTATGACGAAGGCAACAAGGGGTTTGAACCCCTCGGGTACCCCGAAAGTCTCCCGGACCCTGTCGCGGCTGAATCCCGCCATCACGTGGACCGACCATCCCATGAACTCGGCCTGAATTATCAGTTGGGCCATGGCCAGACCGCAGTCGAAGCCCGACCACGGGTTGGGCTTCCCGTTGTACTCGAAGGTCTCCCTCATGACCTGGAAGGCAAGCAGTGGTGCGTTCCGGACCCATGATGCGTTCTTCTCCGTCAGGCAGGCCAGGGCCCGGGAAAAGGCCCCCGGGTCGTTTCTGGTGGTCACCAGGTACCTCCAGGGCTGATTGTTGAAGCACGACGGGGCCCATCTGCCAGCCTCGAACATCGATGCCAGTTCGTTCCCGGAGGGGACCTCGGGTCCGAAGGCCTTGGGGCTCCACCTTCTGGCTATAAGCTCCATCACCGGTTGGCGTGTTTTTGCGGGTTCTCTCCTGGTCTCCAGTGTCATTATCTCAGCTCTCCATTCTCAGAAGGATCTTGCCGAAGTGATCGCTGCGCTCCATCCTCTCCTGGGCCCGGGGTGCCTCTTTAAGGGGGAGGATGCTGTCGATGACAGGGCGAACGCTCCCTCTGGCTGACATCTCGAAGAGGAGGCCCGTCTCCTCCGGAGGCGCTCCGTAGCAACCAAGGAGGGATATCTCGTTCCGGTAGATCCTCTGAAGGTTGATGGTATAGTCCGAACCCGAGGTGGAGCCGCAGAAGGAAAGCCTCCCCCCCGGTCGAAGCAGCGACAGGCTCCTGTCCCAGGTTGCTTTTCCGACGGTCTCTATCACCAGGTCAACCCCCACGCCCCCCGTCGCCTCCCTGACTTTGGCAGGATAGTCACCCGCAGTATCGAAGACCTCGTGGGCGCCTATCTCCCTGAGGCGTTCCCTTTTTTCGGGATCGCGAGTCGCGGCGAAGACAACGGCCCCTGAAGCCCTGGCGATCTGGATCGCCGCTATTCCCACGCCTCCCGTGGCCCCCATCACGAAGACCCTTTCTCCGGGCTTCAGCCCTCCTCGCGTTACTGTCATGTGGTAGGCAGTGGCCCCCACTAGCGTTACACCTGCGGCCTCCTCAAGGGAAAGACCCGGCGGGGCAGGTCTGAGGCACGAAGCGGGAACCGATGCGTACCGGGCGTAACAGCCGTTCCTGGCAACCCCCAGCACCCTTGCGTAAGCGTTCAGGGGCAGTTGTTCGTGCTCCTCTGGATAGATCCAGGGGGTGACAACAACCTCCTGACCCGGCGAGAAGGCTTCTTCTCCCTGTCCTGTGGCCTCGACCACCCCGGCTCCCTCGGAGCCGGGGATGATGGGGAGTTTCACGGGTACGTTCCCTATCCTGACCCAGATGTCGAGGTGGTTTACCGCGGCGAATTCCAGCCTGACCAGGACCTCTCCCGGTGCCGGTTCGGGCAATGGATGCTCTCCGAATGAGAGAACCTCAGACGTACCGGTGGAGTTCATCACTATTGCCTTCATGTCTGTCACTCCCTTCAGGAGGATATCTGGTCTTTACCTGTTCATTTTAACAAAACAGGCTCCCTCCGGCCCTGCTTAAGGCAGGGGTTATAATGATCCAGGAAATGCAGTGTTGAACAAGAGGTGAGATCATGAAATACGACGTGGTGATCGTAGGGGCAGGACCCTCGGGTCTTTTCGCGGCCCGTGAACTGGCCGCAGGCGGGAAAAGAGTCGCCATCATAGACAAGGGCAAGGAGATCAGAGACCGAAGCTGCCCCCTCAAGGAGGGCAGGAGCGCTACCTGTGTCCACTGCAAGCCCTGCAACGTCATCTGCGGCTGGGGAGGCGCGGGTTCCTACAGCGACGGCAAACTTACCCTTACACCCGAGTTCGGCGGAAACCTGGAGCAGTACATCGGGCGCAGAGAGCTGATGGAGCTGATAGATTCCGTGGATGCAACCTTCGTGAGCCACGGCGCCAGCAGGGAGGTGTTCTCCCCCGACCCCGGATTCGCCAGGGACATAGCCATACGGGCCAGCACCGCTGGCCTTAGGATCATACCGGCCGCAATAAGACATATGGGTACGGATCGGTCCAAGGAGATCCTGCAGAGCATGTTCCTGGAGATATCCCGATCCTGTGATGTCATGATGGGAACCGTGGTTGAGTCGGTAGTCATCAAGGACGGAAGGGCTGCCGGGGTAAGGCTTGCGGACGGTACCGTCATAGAGTCCGTAGCAGTGCTCCTTGCACCGGGTCGGGAGGGTTCCTTATGGATGGAGAAGACTGTCAGTGCCCTGGGCCTTAGGATAAAGTCCCTTCCTGTGGATATCGGGGTGCGTGTTGAGATACCCGCAGGAATAGCCGAAGCCGTCACGGACCAGTTCTACGAGGTCAAGGCTATCCTCGATACCCCGACCTTCGACGACCAGGTCAGGACCTTTTGCATGTGCCCCCACGGTGAGGTGACCACCGAGTACCTGGAGCAGCATGACATCCTCACCGTCAACGGGCACAGCAACCGCGACGGCAACGGCCGTACGGGCAACACCAACTTCGCTATCCTCGTCTCCACTGACTTCACCGAACCCTTCAAGGACCCCAACGGTTACGGGAGCCATATCGCAAGGCTTGCCAACATGCTCGGCGGAGGGGTGCTGGTTCAGCGCCTGGGCGACCTCAAGCACGGCAGGCGCTCCACCCCGAGCCGGATCGCCAGGGGTCTGGTGGATCCCACCCTTAAAACGGCAGAGCCGGGGGACCTGTCCTTCGTGCTCCCGTACAGGCACCTTAAGGGAATACTGGAGATGATACAGGCCCTGGACGTGATCATGCCCGGCATCAATGGCAAGCACACCCTGCTCTACGGGGTTGAGGTAAAGTTCTACAGCCTGAAGCTTGCTCTCGACAGGGACCTCATGACGAACATCCCGGGACTCTTCGCCTCCGGCGACGGCGCAGGGGTCACAAGGGGCGTCATCCAGGCCTCGGCCAGCGGCATCGTCGCCGCCAGGGGGATATTGAAGAGCGTAACTCGTGACTCGTAACTCGTGACTTGTGTCGCCTGACTTGGGAAGGTCAATAAACCAGGCGACAGGAGGCAGGCGTCAGGCCTCAGGAAAGCCGGAAACCCGAAAAGCGAAACAAGGTCTTCTCATTCCGAACCCGCCAGCCGGCGGGGTGAGGAAACTGTTTGATCCGAGATCAAATGGCAAGTTTGAAGGGTGAAGTGTGAAAGAAAAGGAATGAACTGGCGGGATCTTTACCGGAACAAAGGAGCCGGTGAGCGGCTGAGCCGTCGCGGATGAGCAGAGAAAGCCCAGGAGGGCGTCCTTTGCTCTGCCCGGAGAGCAAGCGACTGAGGGTCGTTGATCCCTTTGGATTTTACCCTTTCGTCTCACGTGTTACGTCTCACCTCTCACGCTTTTTCGATTCACGATTTACGAATCACTTTTTGCGACCAAAGACACAGCACCCAAATTCTCAACTGGCCTAACGAAAAAACCTGTCCAAAAAGGGGGGTTATCCCATGAAAACCATAGGCCTGATCGGCGGGTTGACCTGGGAGTCGACCATCGAGTACTACAGGATAATAAACGAGGAGGTCGCCCGGAGGCTGGGTGGAGTACATTCAGCCCGGATCCTTATGCACAGCTTCGACTTTCAGGATATCGACACTCCCATGCTGGAAGGGCGCTGGGATGAGATCGGGGCCAGGGTGGCCGAAGCGGCCACGGGTCTTGAGCGCCAGGGGGCCGATTTCCTTCTTATATGTTCCAACACCATCCACAAGGTCGCGAACTTCGCCTCGGAGGCGGTATCGATACCCCTGCTTCACCTGGTGGACGTGACGGCCTCTGCCGTAAAGGTCCAGGGTTTCAGCAAAGTGGGCTTGCTGGGCACTATCTTCACCATGGAGCAGGATTTCTACAAGGGCCGCCTTGCCGACCTGCACGGTCTGGAAGTCCTGGTGCCGGAGAAGGAAGACAGGGACTTCGTCAACAGGGTGATAGACGAAGAACTGACCTTTGGGAACATCAAGGAAACCTCCCGGGAACGTTTCGTGGGGATAATTGACGGTCTTGCATCCCGGGGTGTCCAGGGTGTTGTCCTCGGCTGCACCGAGATCCCCCTGCTGGTCAGGCAGTCCGATACGCATGTCCCGGTCTTCGACACCACCCGCCTGCACTCCCTGGCAGCCGTGGAAGAGTCCTTGAAAGAATAGCCCGCGGCAGGAAGGGCAGAAGAACCCGTAAATCATGAATCGCAGGATCAAGTGTGTGAGAAGTGAGAGGGAAAGGCTTCAAAACCAATAGGCGTCAAACGGTGAACGGGAAAAGCAACAGTTAGACCAGAGACAACAAGACCAGAAACAACAAGACCAGAAACAACAAGACCAGAAACAACAAGACCAGAAACAACAGGGGGCGGCGGGAGCCGCTCCCTGTCCGGATCTGTTCGTAGATCCCCAGCTTAAAAAACGAAAAACAGAGAGAAAAACAGCTATTATCAGAAATATTTCCCAGAATCCGGCAAAGAACACTAACCTTTCCTGACCAAATAATTTGACCTTTACTGACGAAAATTGCTATCCTTCCTTCGAAAACAACTGACAAGGAGGGGGTTTTTCATGAGACAGATGGTCCCGTTCGGTAGAGGCACAAGCATATTCGATGAGATGGACGATGTTTTCAGGGGTTTCTCGGATGCCATCAGGCCTATGACCCGGAGATACGTTCCCGTCGATATGTACGAGGAGAACAACGAGGTCGTGGTGAACATCGATGCTCCCGGTTTTGACCCTTCACAGATCGAGATCAAGACTTTCTCCGACAGGGTGAACGTTCGTTCCAATGTCGAGGAGAGCTCCGAGGGTGAGAATGACGGCAGGACCTGGTACATGAGAAGGGGCAACAGGACCATGAACCTCAGCTTGACCCTTCCGACCGAGGTCGACCCCGAAAGTGCTCAGGCCAGCTTCAAAAACGGCGTGATCACCGTCAGGCTTCCCAAGAGCAGGGCCGTCCAGGGGCGGGTTCTGGAACTCAGGCAAGAGTAACTGGAACCCTTTTTGTCGGGATCCTTGACATCTCCATAGGTTAAGATAAAGGGGCGGCGGCTTTCCCGCCGCCCCTTTATTAATGAGTGCAGATCACAGGCACCGACAAAGGTTTAAACTCATCTCAAGGAGGTCCAATCAATGCCCGATAAAGAGACCTACCAATTCCAGGCCGAGGCGAGACAGCTTCTGGACCTGATGATCCACTCAGTCTACTCCAACCGCGACATCTTCCTCAGGGAACTTGTCTCCAACGCATCGGACGCACTGGACAAACTCCGCTTCGAAGCGCTGACCGATGAGAACCTCGCCCCCCTTGCCGAAGACCTTCACATTATTATCGAGACTGACCCCGGAGCCGGCACCCTGACCATCTCCGACAACGGGATCGGGATGAACCGGTCGGAACTGGTGGATTTCATTGGCACCATAGCCCGTTCCGGCACGAAGGAGTATGTCAGGGTCCTTCGCGAAAGGGGTGAAGGTTCATTCCCCGAGGAGCTGATCGGTCAGTTCGGGATAGGCTTCTACTCCTCTTTCATGGTGGCCGAAAGGGTCAGCCTGGTCACTCGCCGGGCCGACGAAGGAACGGCCTGGAAGTGGGAGTCCCCCGGCGACGGGACCTACACACTCGAGGAGGTTTCACGGGAGGGCCAGGGGACCACCATTACCCTCTTCCTCAAGAAGATCAATGGGGATGAGACCTCAAGGGACTACTCAGATCCTTCGGTGGTAAGGGAGATAATTCGTCGCTACTCCGACTTTGTGGCCTGGCCCATACGTATGAAGTCCGCGGACGGGTCCCTGGAGAACCTCAACTCCATGAAAGCCATCTGGACCAGGCCGGAGGGGGAGGTCAGCGAGGAGGAGTACGAAGAATTCTACAGACACATTTCTCACGACTGGAACAAACCGGCCAGGAGGATCTTCTTCAAGGCCGAGGGCGGGATGGAGTTCCGGGCGCTGCTTTTCATTCCCTCCAAGGCACCCCTGGGTATCTTCATAAGGGATGTCTTCAGGGGGATCCAGCTCTACATCCGCCGGGTCTTCATAATGGACGACTGCCGGGAGCTTATTCCCGAATACCTAAGGTTCCTCAAGGGGTTGGTGGATTCCGAGGACCTCCCCCTGAACATATCAAGGGAGATGCTTCAGCAGAGCCCCCAGGTAGAGACCATAAGGAAGAGCGTGGCAAGAAAGGTCCTGGACAGCCTGTCGGGAATGCTGAAGGAGGACCGGGAAACCTACCATTCCTTCTGGAAAGAGTACGGCAAGGTACTAAAAGAAGGGATCTTCTCTGACAGCAGGAACCGGGACAGGATCCTGGAGATATCACTTTTCGACACCACAGGCACCGACGGGCCCGTGACCCTCGACGAGTACCTTGCCAGAATGCCCGAGGGTCAGGACTCCATTTACTACGTCACGGCGCCCAGCCTGACGGTGGGGAGGAACGCCCCGCACCTGGAATCCTTCACAGAAAGAGGTCACGAGGTCCTGGTGCTTTCGGACCCCGTGGACGAGATCTGGTCGCCGGTGGTCTTGGAATACAAGGGAAAGAAGTTCTCCTCCGTTTCGAAGGGAGCGGTCCAACCTCCTTCGAAGGGGGGACCGGAAGCAGATGTCAAAGTTGCTCCGCCCGAAGACCTGGAGTCCCTGCTCAAGGACCTTGGCGATGTCCTCTCGGATGATGTAAAGGACGTGAGGGTATCGGAGCGTCTCAGGACATCTCCGTCCTGTCTAGTGGGAGAGGCCTTTGACCTTACTCCGCAGATGGAAGCTTTTTTGAGGGCGGCGGGTCAGGATGTTCCGAAAGTGAAGAGGAGCCTTGAGATCAACCCCTCTCACCCACTGGTGGAAAAGCTGGAAAAGATACACCAGGAAGATCCCTCTGACCCGAGAGTTTCAAGGTTCGCCAGGGTCCTTTACGGTCTTGCCGCCCTCTCCGAAGGAGGAAGCCTGGTCGACCCCGCTGCATTCAGTAGAGAGGTCGCCGAACTGCTTGCGGAGCCGCTATAATTGATTGACCATGACGTTGCGGCCATGTAATTCATGATCTCAGGGGGGGTGGACTCCGTGTCCAGGGCGTTCGTGGATGAGGACAGCGAGGCCCGTCTCAACCGGGAGAGACTTGAACGTGAGAGAAAGCTCCGCGACTGGCTGGCCATCCAGGAGAAGAAGCTCGCATTCCTGGAGTCGGACCCCAAGGCGGAGGCTATGGACCAGGAGCTGAGGGAACAGTGGCTGCGGGAGACCTGTGAAGATATCGAACGTACCCGTAAGATGCTAGAGGAGTTCTCCCGGGAAGGCGAGGAGCAGTCTCAGGCCTGGGGGCACCGCTGATGCTCATCATCGTCCGCCTGATAAGGTTCATCTTCCCGCTGGTAGTGGCGTTTCTGCTCTTCAGGGTCCTTTCTCCGGTATTCTACCGCTGGATGGCCCAGGGAAGGCCCTTCGAAGAGAGCCGTCGAAGTTCGTCTCCACCCCCCCCGGGAGGAAGATCTTTCAGGGATCCTTACGAGATCCTCGGGTGTTCACCCCGGGACAGCGACGAAAAGATAAGAAAGGCCTACCGGAAACTGGTCGCAAAGTACCACCCCGACAAGTTCATTGGTCTTGAACTGGACAAGGAGTTCATCGACCTTGCTGCAAGGAGGTTCCAGGAGATCCAGGAGGCCTATGAACAGATAAGGCGATCAAGGGGTTTCGCCTGAGGTGTCGTATCACTTCAGTTCCCCTTCAAGAGAGGAGAGTTGAGACAATGGGAAAGAAGATATTGATAGTTGCGATGCTTCTGGCAGTCGTTGCCTTTACGGGCTACAGGGTAGTGGCCTCCCCGTCTGGAGAGGGCCTGCGGATGTCTCCCGAGGCACGGGCCGAGATCGCCGAGATGGGCGACGAGGCGACCCTTGCCCCTGAGATTCTTTCAAGCGGCTGAGCAAGCGTGCTTGCCGCCACGGTCCGTGGCGGCGCCCCTGGGTCAACATCGAACTACAGGCTTGTCGAAGGGGATGGGGTCCTCCTCTGGGTGGATCGCTCCCTCCTTTTCAGGGGTGAAGGCATAGATCTGGATGTGGGTTTCGCAGGCGAAAGGAAGGTCGTATACGCAACAAACCACACCCCCTGAGGGTCTGATCCCGGGAGGGAAATGGGATGGCAGGGAAGAAGTCCAGGAGGGTCCCCGTCGACGGTTCTGCCGAGAAGGTGGCCAATACAGTCCTGGGGGATCTCCTGAGAGAACATGGCCTGGCGGGGGCCGAAGCCGGGTCTTGCGAAAATGCTGCTTCACCAGGCACGGACAAGAATGTCGTAAAGCGAGAGATTTCCCCCGACCTTGCCGGAGTGGGGAAGATCGTTCTCAGGGTCCAGCGTAAGGGTCGGGGCGGCAAGACCGTTACCGTCCTCTCCACCCCCGGCGGAGGACTTGTTCCCGCCTCTCTGGAGCCGCTGGCAAAGGATATCCGCAAGGCCCTCGGATGCGGAGCCAGAGTAGAGGACGGCACTGTGGTCATCCAGGGGGAGAACTCCGAGCGCGCTGAAAAGTGGCTCCGACAAAGGGGGGCCAGGCAGGTTGTCAGAGGTTCCTGAACATCTGGAGGTCAGGTCTATGGACTGGTACGTCCGTTCCCAGACCGGCTGGGGTCTAAGATGGATACTGCTCGGGGCCTTCGGGGTCCTCTTCTACAGGGCCAGACTAAGGGCCGGATCCTGGGGTTCCATACCCGATTCCCCTGAGTTCTGGCCCCTCTTCCTGGCGGCTCTGGTCCTTTGCCTGGCGATCGTTGTCTTCACCTCCATGACGGTGACGGTAAGGGATATGGAGATTGAAGTATCCATGGGGATGGACCTGTTCCGCAAGAAGATCCCGATCTCGGGGATATCTTCCGTGGAAGAGGTGAATATTCCCTGGCACTCCGTGGGGATCAAGAGGATATCCGGTGGCTGGCTCTTCAGCGTGGCCATCTCAGGCGGAGTGGACCTCGTCATGAAAAACGGCGGACGGTTCATCATCGGCTGCCACGACCCGGTCGGACTGAAGGCCGCCATAGTCGACAGGATGGTCAGTTCTCCCCGGAAAGAGTGACCTTGCGACCTTCGGCGAAGGATGCTATCGTTTCCCCCTGCATCCTCAGGATGAAGACCTCGTCGTGTTTCATGGCTCCTATCCTTTCGTAGAACTCAAGTGCCGGGGCGTTGTCTTTCATGCACCACCACTCGAACCTTCCGCAGTCCCTCTCTACGGCCAGTCTGGCCAGCCATCGGAGCATTGCCGTACCCAGACCTTTCCCCCGCCACTGGGGGCTTATGTAAAGGTCGTCCAGGTGAAGACCTCTCTTGCCCAGTATGGTCGAGAAGGTGTGGTAGAAGACGGCAAAGCCCACGGGTTCCCCATCCACCATCGCCACGGCGGTCTCTGCCGCAGGGGCATCCCCAAAGAGGGTCTTCATCAATCCCCTCTCCGTGGCGGTCACCCGATTCCCTATCCCTTCATACTCCGCCAGCTCCTTTATAAAACGCAGGATCACAGGCACATCTCGGGGCTCTCCCGTTCTTATCGTCAAACGCTCAAAAGATTTATCATTCTTTTTCTCCAACGACCATACCTCCTCAGACTGAAGGGGGGTGATAAGATCCGCCCATCAGTTCGCTTATGATAATACAATAGTTGCGAGGAGAAAGTTTTGCCGGGGATCAGCAATAAAAAGGGTTGAAACCGTTGATCAAACCTGACCTTTGGAGGTCCAAAGAATGAAGTTCTGCTACTTCGACGAGAGCGGAATGGGGGACGAGCCGGTCCTGGTCGTTGCGGGAATTGACGTGGATGCCAGCCGCATGCGGTCCACAAGGAAGGACTGGGCCGACTTCCTGGAGTCTCTTTCCGGGAGGACGGGACGGCCCATTTCCGAATTCCACACCAGGAATTTCTACAGGGGCAACAGGCTTTCCAGGACCATCGACGGCACAGAGCGGGCAGAGGTGATCTCGGCTATCCTGGACTGGCTCTCATCCCGCCGCCACAGGATCACTTTCAGCGCAGTTCTCAAGAGCCGCTTTGAAAAGATGAGGCCCGATAACAGGCTGAAAGAACTTGGCACGCCGTGGAGCGCCGCCGCATTCCACTGCGTGCTGACCCTTCAGAAAGCGCACCAGGGTCTCAAGGGCTCCCGCAGGCAGACAGTACTGGTCTTCGACAGAGAGGTCGCCGAGGAGGATCGTTTCAGCGTGCTTATCAAGGAGCCTCCCGAGTGGTCGGGAGCCTGTTACGGTCTCAGCCCGGGTTCATCGCCGCTGGACACCCTTTTGGAGGCGCCTCTCTTCGCAGATTCAAGGCTCGTTCTCCTTATCCAGGTGGCGGATATGGTGGCCTACCTGTTGCGTTTCCACGCCGAACTGGAGGAGGGTCTTTCCGGGGAGAGCTACCCGGGTGAAAGGGAGCAGATCAGCGAATGGGCCGTCAGGATCTTCGGTATGTCCCTTCCCGGGAAATTCCGCTACCCGGACAGGTGCCCCGACGGGGACTGCTCCCTCTTCTGGGAACTGGCCCCGGAAACGTTGAGAAGGTAAAAGAAGGTGAAAAAAGAAGGTGTCAGACCTACACTTTTTACAAAAAGGGTTTTCCAGGACTTTCCGGTTTTTATCCTGTCTTCTTTGGGAAATCCCGAGCAATCTACAGAGAGGGTAAACAGGATTTGTCAAAAGTGTACGGGGTGACACCTGTTAAGGAGGAGGAATTCGTTTTGAGTGGACGTCCGAATATTGCCGTGATCTGCCCCCCCGACGAGGAGACGGATCATCTGCACCTGTATGAAAAAATTCTTGGAGACATCGCTGACATCCATTTTCTGAGCGGGGCTCAACCGCAGGAACGCGAAGAAGTGCTTGCCAAATCGGATGTTGTCGTCTCAGCCAGTTGCGCGCCTTCGGAGATCTCACCATCGGAGATAGCTTTGCTGAAGCCCGGGGGATTGCTTCAGCTTCTTTATTCCGGGGCTGACAACGTTCCGTTCGATCTGGTCCCGGAGAATGTAATGATCGCCTCCAACGCAGGGGTTTTTGCCGTACCTATTGCCGAGCACGTTCTTGCGATGGTGCTTTGTCTGTTGAAAAGGATCGTCCCGAGATACGAGGAACTAAAGAAAGGAGTCTTTGACCGAAAGCAACAGAACAGGATTCTCAGGGGGAAGACCTGCGGGATCCTTGGATTCGGAGGCAACGGCAGGGCGATAGCGAGAATAATGAGATCTGCAGGAGTAAAGGTCATTGCAATAAACAGGAGTGGCAAGACCGGAGAGCCAGTCGACGAAATATGGGATAACAGCAGATTAGATGACCTCTTGCGTTTATCCGATGTTCTTGTGCTTACGACCCCCTTGACAGAGTCTACGAGGGGTCTCATAGGGGATAGGGAACTGTCTCTCATGCCTTCGGACGCGATCCTGGTGAATGTGGCAAGGGGAGCAGTGGTGGATCAGGGGGCACTTTACAGTCACCTTGTTTCCCATCCGGGTTTTTGCGCGGCCATTGATACCTGGTGGTCAGAGCCGGATGCCCACGGTCAATTCAGGCTTGAGTTCCCTTTCTTTGGATTGCCTAACTTTCTGGGTTCTCCTCACGTTGCTGACAATGTCCCGGGGACGATGTCCCTGGCTGTCACGTCGGCACTCGAGAATGTCAGGGGATATCTCGAAGGCGGAAAACTGAAGGGGCTGCTTGACAGGACCGATTACCAATAGTGTCGCAAGGCCGGCTTAATCTGTTCCCCGTTCACGGCCTTTTCTCCTTTTCTGCCTTGTACCATTCCTGAAGTTCGGAGATCTTCCCGGGAATAGTGCTTTTGTCGATCGTACCGTCGTAAGGGAAAGTAGCCGCGACTTTCCCAAGGTAGTAGGGGTGCCGGCTGATAGGAAAGAACGGTCCCCTGTAGACGATATAGTCGTCATAAAGGATCCATTCCAGGATACCGGGTTCAAGGGGTTCTTCGGCATTCAGTTCGGGGCCGGGGCCGAACTTCTGCATCACGGACGCCCCGCGTTCGTCACCGGCGAAAGCAAATGATTCCCCCTCGGCCTTGAGGCAGACCAGGAGGACCCTCCCTTTTCCATCGATGAACAGATCGTGGAAGCCCCAGAAGGGAGGATCAAAGACCAGGATCCTTTTGCCCTGGAGGCGCTTGAAATAGTCATCAAGGGAAGATGCCCTTTTGATAATGTCTTCGTGGGTCAGTGGAAGCTTTTTCCTCCGGAAAAAACTGCCCAGAAAAAGGAGCGGGTCCATGAGGTCATTCGGCCAGGAACGATGCCAGTTTGCCCGACAGTTCATCCCAGGTCATGGGGAAGGTCATTACCGAGGCCAGCTTGATGCTGTTCTGCTTCTTCTTGTTCAGGCCTCCCATCAGGCCTTCCTTGGCCTGGTCGGTTGTGAAAATGCTGTACCTGCGGTTACCCCGGGGTTTGGTTATATCCACCAGTATCCAACGGAAGGATCCCGCCGCCAGCGCACTCCTGGCGGTATTCAACTGCAGGAGCTCGATCTCGGGCCCTGATCCGTTCTGGTCGCCTATCTCAACCACCCTCGGTTTCGCCCCCATATACATCTTGAGATTAAAGAAGATCGACCTGGTCTGCTCCTCTTTGCCAATGAAAACGCCCAGGTCGAACCCGAAATCGGGCAGAAGGAAGAACTCATCTATCTTCTCCTCCTGCTGCAGCCTTGATAGTATCTCCAGAACCTCGTTCAGGAATCCGGTACGGAAGCTGTCTTCGGGGTGTGATCCCTTCTGAATTTCGGGCTCAAGGCTGTATGCCGCCAAAGCCATCATCCCCTTCCTTATCAAAAGCGTACTCCCCCGGTTCATCCATTCGGGGGAGCTGAGTTTACCCGACTGCGGTCCATACGTATCCGATTATAACCCAACAATGTTAGATAATGAAAAAACTGGCCTTCCTGGCGGCATGGCCTATACTTATGTTACAGATGGATATGCGTGGATCTGGAAAATCATTTGACCGCAGGAGGTACATTGTCATGCTTTTTTCAAAGACCTTCATACCCACAGCCAGGGATGCACAGAAGAACATCACTGACCCTTCGGTAGCTCGTCTTTCAAGGGCGGGTTACATTGCAGCTGACCAGGAGACGAGAACGCTGAGGCTGCTGCCCCTCGGCTTTCTGCTGTGGGAGCGCGTCATATCAGATGCCCTTGACCTTGCAAGGGAGGAAGGAATCCAGGTCGCGGGTTTCGAGGATGTACCGGAAGATGCCATGACCGTTTCAAAAAAGCTTGTGAAAAGCTACAGGCAGCTCCCCCTTACTTTTTTCTCTGGGGATATGAAACGATGGATAGCCTCAGGCTTAGCCCCCGAGGCAGGTTCGGCAGGGGATATGAGGGACAGGTTCCTCGAAATGGCAGGCACCCTTTGCCGCCATGCCGGTCTTGACCCCCGCTCGGGGGAGACGATCGAGGACGGGAGGAAGTATATCTCTCTTGCAAGCTCAAAAGGAGCCTGGTTTGCAAAAGAAGGTTTCGTATGTTCCTCCTGCAGCTGGTGCGGTGATGATGCCTCTCCTGCAGGTCCGGTCGAGAGACCCGTTGGGGAGGCGTTACCGATAAAAGAGGTCGAGACGCCCGGGGCGGACACCATTGCAGAACTCTGTAGCCAGCTGGGGGTAGAGCCTTCCGCCACAATGAAGACCATGTTCTACGCCGCCGAACAGGGCGGCACAAAGGAAGTGGTAGCGGTCCTGGCAAGGGGTGACCACCAGATAAACGACAGGAAGCTTTCCCACGTCCTCGGCGGATCGGTGGTCAGGTTCGCCGACCCCCTGGAGATCAGGGAGGCTGTGGGAGACCTTGCGGGCTACCTCGGTCCCGTTGGTCTGCCCGGGGGGATCAAGGTCCTCGCCGACAGGTACGTGGAGGGAAGCCAGGGGCTCGTGGCAGGGGCCAACAAACCCGGGTTTCACCTTCTGAACGTCTGCTGGGGGCGTGATTTTTCACCCTCCGTAGTTGCTGATCTTGTAAGCATTCAGGAAGATCTACCGTGCCCGGCCTGCGGATCCAGGATCGTGCCCTCTCACCTGGCCCGTGTCGCCGTCGCTGGCAGAGAGTCAGGGCCCTCTGAGCTGTCCTTTCAGGGGGAGGGCGGGACCGCATGTAACGCCTACCGCTGGGAGGGTACCCTGTGCATAACTCCCCTGGTGCTGGCTCTTGCAGGAGAGGACAGGATACCTGGACGTTACGCCCCGTTCGATGTGAACGTTCTTATAGCCTCCATGCAGAACGATGACGCCGTGGGTCTCGGCAAGATTATGGCTGAAAGGCTCGAAGAGAAAGGATTGCGTGTCCTCCTTGATGAGAGGAACGAAAGGGCCGGTGTGAAATTTTCCGATGCCGAGCTTTTGGGCATTCCCGTCACTATAGTGGCTGGCAGGGAGGCTTCAGAGGGTGTCGTTGAAGCCTGGCTTCCCGACGGAAGCCGCGGGGAAATGCCGGCGGACTCGATCATGGAACAGGTTTTGCGCTGGGTTAGGTAGATACCCCTAAGGGAGAATCGGTCTTTTTACCCATCACCGGTCGTACGTCCCGGAATAGAATGACACTGCAAGGGAGTTTCGAACTAAATCCGGAGGTGGGTAATGTGACGAAAAAAGTAATTCTTCTCGCTCTTGTTGTAGTTATGATGGCCAGTACAGCGGCCCTTGCCTTTGGCGGCGGGATGAAGGATTTTGGTCCCAGGATGGACTTTGACGGCTCGGGGCGTACAAGGATGGCCCCACGTCAGGGGCTTCAGAGGGACAGGGATGTTCAGAAGATAGAATATCCGCAGGAGATCCAGGCGCAGTTCGGTGAACTCAGGAGGACCCATCTTGAGATGAGGCTCGCTCTTGCCCAGGAGGAACCCGATATCGACAAGGCGAAGCTTCTTTTTGAGAAAGCCCAGGGCATAAGGAACGAGATATCGAAATGGCGTTTTGAGAGATACATTGAATCCCTGAAGAAATAGATCTTTCTCCCTTCCCTTGCGCGGGGCCGAAATTGGCCCCGCGCTTTTTATGTCCTTTCAACGAAATATAAAGAAATAAAGCCTGAAACAGAAATAAAGGCAGAAAACAGGGAATAATATCCCTTCAAACCCCAAGACCAAAAGTCAAAATATTGCCTGATTAATATTGACCTATATAATTGTCATATTGAAGGTCAACATTAGTCAGGCTTTTCCACGGGCTATTCCCGGGATGAGCCAACAGGAGGGATGCGATATGTCTCGAACTGTCGGGATAGATCTTGGAACGACCAACTCGGTGGTTGCTGTGCTTGAGGGGGGGCAGCCATCGGTAATTCCCAATGCCGAGGGGAGCAGGACCACCCCTTCGGTGGTGGGATTCACCAAAGACGGTGAGCGCCTGGTTGGGATCCTCGCCAGAAGACAGGCCGTGCTCAACCCCAGGGGGACTGTCTCCTCCATCAAGCGTTTCATGGGAAGGAACCACGACGAGGTCGCCGAGGAGATGAAGATAGTCCCCTACACTGTCGTTAAGGGGAGCAACGACTCCGTGCGCGTAGAGGTGGAGGGCAAGCAGTACGCGCCAGAGGAGATCAGCGCCCAGGTCCTGAGAAAGCTGGCACAGGATGCCTCGGCATGGCTGGGAGAGAAGGTGACCGATGCGGTCATCACCGTTCCGGCATACTTTAACGATTCCCAGCGCCAGGCAACGAAGAATGCGGGAAAGATCGCTGGCCTTAACGTGCTGAGGGTCATCAACGAACCGACGGCGGCCGCACTAGCCTACGGTATGGACAAGAAGAACAATGAGACCGTCATGGTCTTCGACCTGGGAGGGGGGACCTTCGACGTCTCTATCCTGGATGTCGGAGAAGGTCTCTGCGAGGTGCGCTCCACAGCCGGTGATACTCATCTCGGAGGGGATGACTTCGACAAGTGCGTTGTAGACTGGCTTGCCGATGAGTTCAAGAAGCAGGAGGGAATTGACCTCAGGAACGACAGGCAGGCTCTTCAGAGGCTCTACGAGGCGGCAGAGAAGGCCAAGTGCGAGCTCTCGAGCCGTTCCAGCACCGAGATCAGCCTGCCCTTCATCTCGGCCGATGCCAACGGTCCCAAGCATCTGTCCTTCAACCTGACGAAAGCGAAGTTCGAGGAGCTCACCAGGCATCTGGTCGAACGATGCCTTGAACCCATGAAGCAGGCCCTGAAGGATGCCAGGCTCGAGGCCAAGGATATCAATGAGATAATTATGGTAGGGGGCTCCACGAGGATCCCGGCCGTACAGGAGCTGGTAAAGAGGTTTACTGGCGGCAAGAACCTTAACATGACCGTGAACCCCGACGAAGTGGTGGCCGTAGGGGCAGCAGTCCAGGCAGGGATCATCAAGGGAGAGGTAAAGGATGTTCTGCTTCTGGACGTAACCCCTCTATCGCTGGGTATTGAGACCCTCGGCGGGGTCATGACGAAGATTATCGAAAGGAACACCACCATACCCGCTCGCAGATCGGAAGTATTCTCGACAGCAGAGGATAACCAGCCTGCGGTGGACGTAGTGGTACTCCAGGGCGAGCGCGAAATGGCCCGGGACAACAGAAAGCTGGGCAACTTCAAACTCGAGGGGATCCGCCCCGCCCCCAGGGGACTGCCCCAGATTGAAGTGACCTTTGACATCGACGCCAACGGTATCATGAACGTTTCCGCCAGGGACAAGGAGACGGGAAAGGAACAGAAGATAACCATAAGCAACTCGACGAACCTTGACGAGAGCGAGATCAACCGCATGGTCGAGGATGCACGGGTCCATGCCGAGGAAGACAAGAAACATCGTGCCTGGGCAGATGCCCGCAACGAACTAGAATCTGCTTCATATCAGGTAGAGCGGATGATCAACGAACTTGGCGAAAACGCGCCGGCCCATGAAAAAGCCAGGGGCGAGGATCTGATCAGGGAGGCTCAGGAGGCCATATCGAAGGAAGAGGACATCTCAAGGCTCCAGTCGCTGACGCAGGACCTTAAACAGGCTGCCGCGGCGCTCTCACAGCACTCCGCACCTGGTTCAGGTGATACCGGGGAGCCCTCTCCAGGGGAAACCGATAAAAAAGAAGGCGAAGATGTGATCGACGCCGAGTTCAACGAGGGTTGATGCGGATAGAATAGTGGCATGCCGGAGGCGGTGCCTTAATAAACAGCAAGCTGTCAGGGTGGAGGGGTTTCAATGAAGTTTCGAGACTACTACGAAATACTTGGTGTTCCGAGGAACGCATCGCAAAGTGATATACAGAAAGCTTTCAGGAAACTGGCAAGGAAGTTCCACCCTGACGTAAACAAGGATCCAGAGGCGGACAAGCGTTTCAAGGAGATCAACGAGGCCTACGAGGTCCTCCGCGATCCCGACAAGAGGAAGAAATACGATGCTCTCGGGGCCAACTGGAAGAACGGACAGGACTTCTCCCCCCCTCCCGGATGGGAGGGGGTATTCCAGTTCGGCGGCGATGGAGGAGGGGGCAGCTCCTTCAGCGACTTCTTTGAGGCCATATTCGGCTCCATGGGCGGATTCAGCACCATGGACGGGCGGCATTTTGGTGGTCGCCCTCTCCGCCGAAGGGGTCGGGACCTGGAGTCGAAGATCGAGCTCACCCTCGACGAAATAGCCGCCGGCGGGAAGAAGCATGTGGAGTTCGAGGTCCTGGAGAGGGGCAACGACGGAAGAGCCCGGAGGACCCGAAGATCCCTTGATGTCATCATTCCGAAAGGGGTGATCCAGGGATCGCGGATCCGGCTGGCCGGTCAGGGGGAGAAAGGGAGCGGCGGTGCTCCCCCGGGGGACCTCTATCTTGAGGTCCAGGTCAGAAAGGATCCCTGTTTCGAGATCGAGGGGCAGGATCTCCGGATCACAGTTGACATTACGCCCTGGGACGCGGCCCTGGGGGGGAGCGTAGAGGTCCCTGTCCTTGGCGGTTCGGTGACGATGAAGATACCTCCCGGGACGCAGAGTGGCCAGGTGCTAAGGATAAGGGGCAAGGGACTGCCAGGCAAGGGTGACTGCGTAGGCAGCATACTTGTCGAGGTCAGGATCGTGATCCCGAAGCAGCTCTCCCCGCGGGAGAAGGAACTTTTTGAGGCTTTGAAGGAAGAGTCGAAATTCAAGCCCGAGGCAAAAAAACGTTAAACTGGCAGATAGGTGTTCAAATAGGTGTCAGACCTACACTTTTGACAAAGTGGTTCCCCCTTGGATTTTTCGGAAAGTATGACTACTTTTTCGAGAAGTGAAACCCTGTTGAGGCAGGAAAATAATGGATTTTGTCAAAAGTGCAGGTCTGACACCCAAGAAGGAGGAACACTATGGATATCAACAAACTTACGCTTAAATCACAGGAGGCGCTCTCAAGCGCCCAGAATATTGCCGTCACCATGGGTCATACAGAGGTCGACGGGGAACACCTGTTGCTTGCCCTTTTGCGTCAGGAGGACGGGCTTGTGCCAAGGCTCCTCTCCAAAATGGGCGTCCCGGCGGAGAGGCTTGCTGAAGATACCGAAAAGGAACTGCTGAAAAGGAGCAGGGTCTCCGGCCCGGGCCTCGAACCGGGAAAGATCCACATTTCAATGCGTCTGTCGCGACTGCTGATATCCGCGGAAGAGACGGCCGCCAGGATGAAGGACGAGTACGTCTCGGTGGAGCACCTTTTCGCTCGCCTCCTTGACGAAGGCAATTCGACCTCGGCCGGACGGATCCTTTCCGGGGCAGGTATCACTACCCAGTCTTTCCTGAAGGCCCTTCAGGATGTTCGGGGGAGCCAGAGGGTTCAAAGCGCCGACCCCGAGAACACCTACGAGGCCCTGGAGAGGTACGGCCGCGACCTGGTGGCAATGGCGAGGTCGGGGAAGCTCGATCCGGTCATTGGGCGCGACGAGGAGATCCGAAGGGTCGTCAGGATCCTCAGCCGCAAGACGAAGAATAACCCGGTCCTTATTGGTGAGCCGGGCGTAGGCAAGACGGCCATCGTGGAAGGCCTGGCCCAGCGCATAGTCCGGGGCGACGTCCCAGAAGGTTTGAAGGATCGCTCTGTTTTTGCGCTTGATATGGGGTCTCTTCTTGCGGGCGCCAAGTACAGGGGCGAGTTCGAGGAGCGCCTCAAGGCCGTTCTCAACGAGGTCAAGGAGAGCGACGGACGGATACTGCTATTCATTGACGAATTGCACACCATTGTTGGTGCCGGAAAGGCCGAGGGTGCCATTGACGCAGGCAACATGCTCAAACCGATGCTGGCAAGGGGTGAGCTCCACTGCATCGGGGCTACCACCGTCGACGAGTACCGCAAACATATAGAGAAGGACGCCGCCCTCGAGCGCCGCTTTCAGCCGGTCATGGTGGAGGAACCCTCTGTCGAGGACACCGTCTCCATTCTCAGGGGGCTAAAGGAGCGCTTCGAGGTCCATCACGGTGTAAGGATCCAGGACAACGCCCTGATCGCAGCATCAGTCCTCTCCGACAGGTATATTACTGACAGATTTCTGCCTGACAAGGCCATTGACCTGGTGGACGAAGCCTCGGCAATGATCCGTACCGAGATCGACTCCCTTCCGGCCGACCTGGATGCCGCCACGCGAAGGGTAATGCAGATGGAGATCGAGGAGGCCGCCCTTGCCAGAGAGGCCGACAAGGCAAGCATGGAAAGGCTTGAGACGCTGAGAAAAGAGCTGCAGGACGCCCGGGCGTCGGCTGATGCAATGAGGGCCCGATACGATGCTGAAAAACAGGCCATAGGGAAGCTGCAGGGAATCCGCGAGGAGATCGAAAGCACAAAGAGGGAGATAGAGAGAGCCGAAAGGGACTACGACCTCAACAGGGCTGCAGAACTAAAGCATGGAAGACTGCCTGACCTTGAGAGAAGGCTTGCTGCTGAAGAGGAACTCCTGGTCACGAAACAGGGGGGCGACAAGCTACTCAGGGAAGAAGTCACCGCCGAAGAGATCTCCAGGATCGTCTCGAAATGGACCGGCATCCCCGTATCGAAAATGCTGGAAGGCGAGAGGGAAAAGCTTCTGCGTCTGGACGACATCCTACACCGGCGGGTGATCGGGCAGGACGAAGCGGTCCGTCTTGTAGCCGACGCAGTGCTCAGGGCCCGGTCGGGGATAAAAGATCCCAGAAGGCCCGTGGGCTCCTTCATATTCCTTGGCCCAACTGGTGTGGGAAAGACAGAACTTGCCCGCACCCTTGCCGAGGCACTCTTCGACTCCGAGGAGAACATGATCCGGATAGATATGTCGGAATACATGGAGAAACACTCCGTGTCCCGACTTGTCGGCGCTCCTCCAGGCTACATAGGGTACGATGAAGGCGGACAGCTGACCGAGGCAGTGAGGAGAAAACCCTATTCGGTGATCCTTTTCGACGAGATCGAGAAGGCTCACCACGACGTGTTCAACATCCTGCTCCAGATACTCGACGACGGAAGACTGACCGATAGTCACGGGCGAACGGTGAACTTCACCAACACCATAATCATTATGACCAGCAACATTGGGGCTGCGGACCTCATGGAGGGCATTACTTCCTCCGGCGAGATACCCGATGCCGTCCGTGAAAGCGTAATGAAGCAGATGAGGGCTTCCTTCAGGCCTGAATTCCTGAATCGCGTGGATGACATAGTACTCTTCAAACCTCTGAGGATAGGGGAGATCGAGCAGATAGTCGACCTTCTGGCCGCTGGTCTCCAGAGGCGGCTCAGGGACCAGGGGATGGATCTGGAGATAACTCCCGCGGCAAGGAACCTCATCGCCAGGGAGGGGTACGACCCGGTATACGGAGCCAGGCCGCTAAAGCGTTTCATATCCAGGGAGGTCGAGACCCCCATAGCTCGCCTGCTTGTCTCCCAGGGGCTGACAGAGGGCTCAAGAATCGTGGTCGAAGATGAGAATGGGAAGATCGTAACTCGTAACACTGCAAAACCATAAAGGCGTGAACGGCATCCTCTGACGGCCTTGGACTTGGTTCTCCATTCACGATCTATGATTCACGATCTACGACTCACGGTTCATGTCCTGAGTACTTGAGGCTTTCCTGAAGCCTGAAGTCTGTCGCCACGCTCCAGGGTCTCTAACTTTTCACGCACCTTAGGTTCCCTGCCTCACGAACTCGAACCCGTTCCCGAATACCTTCAGGCAGGCCTCTACGGCCTTCTCTTCGAAGAGTGTCCCCGCCCCGGAGCGGATAGTGTTCAGGGCGACCTCGACGGGGTAGGCAGGACGGAAAGGTCTGTGGGAGCACATGGCCTCCATCACGTCGGCGACGGAGAGGATCCTTACCTCCGGAAGTATCTGTCTGCCCTTCAGACCCCTGGGGTAGCCCGAGCCGTCCATTCTCTCGTGGTGCTGGGAGATGATATGGGCAATGGGCCAGGGGAAGGAGATCCCTCTCAGTGTTTCGGCTCCCACCTCGGTGTGCCTTTTGATGATCTCATACTCGAGGGCCGTCAGCGTTGTCGGTTTGTTGAGGATCTCCCCGGGTATGTGAAGCTTCCCTATGTCGTGGATCAGGGCGGCCATCCACAGACCCTTTAACACGTCATCGGAAAGACCCATCTCCTCCCCCATGGCTCGGGCCAGTCGGGCTACGCCCTCCTGGTGGTCAGCTGTATAGACATCCCGGATCCTCATGGTCCCAGCCAGGACCCTCACCGTTTCGTCGAGCACTCTTTCGAGCCTGTCGCTGCTCACCCTGAGGGACTCCTCCATCTGCTTTCTTTCCGTTATATCCCGTCCCACGGACTGATACTCGACGATGTCCCCTTCGCTGTCGAAGAGGGCCGTGTCGAACCACTGCTGCCAGCGGATCTCCCCTGAGGGAAGGATCGTCTCCTCTTCCGAGATCAGGGTGGGGGATACCGGTGTCAGGTTTGCCAGTCTTTCCAGGGTTTTCTTCCTGTACTTCTCGGGGATATGGGTCGTCATGGGGGATCCGAGTATCTCTTCGGGCGTTGTCTGGTAGTATCTGCAGTAGGCGTCGTTGGCGAAGGTTACGGACCAGTCGGGAGAGTAGCGCACGATAACTTCCTGCTGTTGCTGGACAATGGCGCGGTAGCGCTCCTCGCTTCTTTGAAGCGCTTCCTCTGCCATCTTGCGGTCGGAGATATCCCGGTACATACCGTATATAGCCACCAGTTGGCCTTCGGATGTAATGGGCACGCCGAAGGCCAGGACGTGGAACTTGGTGCCGTCCTTTTTCTGCCTTATCGATTCGAACATGAACTGTTCGCCCATGGTGGCGCTCTTGGTCCGCCTGGAGGCCTCGCCCCTCAGGTTCTTGTCGGCGGCCACCAGGCTGTCGAGGTCTTTCCCGATAACTTCTTCAAGGGAGTATCCGAACATCTCGCAGAAAGCCCTGTTAGCCTTGTAAACAACACCATCAAGCCCCTGGATCACCACTCCTTCCGGGGAATTATCGAAAAGTCGCTCGAAAAGTATGACGTAGTCGGGGCTCATGTCAAACTTCATTGAACTGTTCCTCCTCGGAAAGAGGGGGGTATATTCACACGGGAAACAGTATAACATGAAGTACACTTTTAACCCAATATCCCCTTGAAGGTCTTTTCTCCGGAAGGGCTGTACCGGGTCTTGTTACGGTCTGGTCTGGGGTGTTATCATCTTACCGGCAGATGGACAAGGAAACGACCCTTAATGCCCGGGAGGATCCAAAATGAGCAAAGAGAAGGTCATTATAACAAACCTCGCCTGTACCTCAGATCTGTGCTCCATGGTAGAATTCGACGCCCAGCTCCTAAGGGATCTTATCGACGATCTTGAGTCGGGGTGGGTCGAGACGCGGACCCAGGACCCCAAGTGCGACAAGGACTGCAAATACTGCAGGTGAAAGGCTGCTCTACCTGGATAAAAATGGGGAAGCCGGCCCCGTTGGGGGTCGGCTTTTTTGTGCCGTTCCGGGACGTTATTGTCAGAAGGCGAATATGCCAAGGCAGAGAATGCAGAACCCTGCAAGGTACATAATCCCCGCCAAACCTATCGTAAAGGATCGGCCCTTCCCCATCATGTCCATGATCGTTCTCCTGGACGGTTCATACCGGAAGATAAGGAAGTATGATTTCACCAGCGAAAGGGTAATGAAGAGGGTCATCACCCATGACAGTCTCACTGATGAAGTGAGCTCCACGTACCAGGTTATCAGAACCAGGAATGCCGAAGCCGCCCCGGCGACCCATAGCCAGACGGGCTGTTTTTCGGGGAAGAATAACTCGCTGAACAGGTCTACCCATCTCTCACCCCTTATGACTATTGCTGGTGCCAGGGAAACCATCACTGTCCCGAAAACAAGTGAAAGGAACTGGAAATAGAGCATGCTCTCTCCTCTCCGGGGTTACTGCCCCTCCGTCATTTGCGGGGTTACGGTGGATCCGGGCTGGATAGGGTCACAGAACCCCCTCTCCGGGGATACTCTGAACCAGAAACCTACGGGATCTCCAGTCCGGAAACCTCCGTCGTCAAGCCAGCGAATGGAGTAGCTGACAAGGAAGACCCCCTTCTCACCGGTCTCCTCGATCTTCCAACCCTCCAGTTTGAACTTGCCCTGTCGATTGATATCAGAGACGAACTCCTGCAGACGTTCCTTCGGCAGGTACTCTCTTTTGACGAGTTCAATGGCCTCTATCTTTGGATCGATCCTTGTGACGAAGATGACATAAGTGGTAACTATTGCGGCCAAAAAAAGCAGGGAAAGCAGTATCGCTTTCTTCACAGTGCTCTTTCTGTCTGTTTTTTTCTTCATTCCTGCAGGCCACCTCTCTAGATAACATTATACATAAGACGCCCCATTTTTAACGGGGATACCCCCCTGACCTTCCTCCTGCCGGTAGGTTAGAATATGTTCCGGGGAGTTGGTATTTTTGAACCCTAAAATAAAGGAACTGTGCCTTTCCCTTTTCTTGCTTTTTTCCGTGTCCCTCGTAGCCGTATTCCCGGCCGGCGCGCAGGAAGATCTATGCTGGCTGGAGCCTGGGGAGCCTGTCCCGGAGCAGTTCGCCTTCAGCGGAGAGCCCCCTGCTCTCGAAGAGGTCAATGAAGCTTTCCTGAAAGCCTTCGGGGGAGAACCGTCCCTCTGGCCGGAGGAGTTAAGGAACATTCACGAGGTCCAGGTGGCCTTCAACAAGAGGGCTCTTGCCAGCTCAAAATTCAAGGGACAGTTCAGCCAGGAGGCCCTTGCGAAGATGAGGGCCCAGGAAAAGGACCCCGTCGGGTACTGGTCCAGATGCCTGCACGAAGGCTGGGGTTTCGAGGAGTGGTTCAATCACGACCACCTGACGGTGCAGCGGGTCCCCAGGGCCCTGCTTGACCGCTTCATGACCGAGGTCTTCCCCCTGACTTGGAGGGATATCAGGAGTATTGTCCACGTCCAGGAGTATATGCTGGAGCTATCCGACGAACAGTTCATCCCCTATAACGACTACGACAGCAGGGTGCTTGACCTGAGAAAGCGAGACGTCCAGGAGTACAACTCCCTGGTGGAGGATGCGGCCGAAGGGTATATCAAGGGCAACGACTTCCTTATGCTGCTCCTGATGCCCGAGAGGATCGATACCAACTGGGTGGGTGACGAAGCCTTCGAAGCCTCCCTCGTGAAACAGGCAAAAAGACTCTCCGAAAAAGTCCAGGACGTGGTCAGCGACATGGACAGGAGGTTCCGTTCGGCTTTCTACAGGGCCTTCCCTAAACTTACCTATTCCTGGAACGCCGAGCCCTGGTCGGAGGATCACGTAGTATTCAACGGGAAACCTGTCCAGAGGGGACCTAGCATCGACCTTCTGGGAACGAGCACCAGGATAGAGCACCCCTATATTGGCGAGAAGATCACCATCCAGGAGCAAAAGGTGACCTCCGGCCCGACACTGAAGCTTCAGTGGGGGACGGTCCCGTCCCACTCGTCAGAGTTCGACAAGGGGGCCGTAGTGGAGAAGGTCTCTCCAAGGTACATGGTGGCCAGGAAGCAGTACGGGGAGTCCAGAGAGTTCATCCTTTCACTGTACCTGGACCATCTCTCCGGTTTCGGCCATGAGGTATCCTTCGGTCCTGCCGGGGCATCCCCCTTCCCCGAAGAGATCGGCGCGGAGATCATGGAAGCTATTACCGAGGCCTTTCTTGAGGCAGCGGAGGTGCTATACAGCGGTCCGGTGGTCATGACCGCCAAGGATCTTTCTTCCGCCGAGGGGTTGATCCTCCAGCCCGGTGAGCAGAAAGGTGAGGCAAATAAAGCAAGGAAAGTAACACTCGACCCGCCCACGGTGAATGACATGCACGTCGATCACGATCTCCCCGAAGGGTGGTCCTTTTCAGTGGTTGTATGGGAGGACGGTCGTCCGGTCCCCCAGGCCAGGGTGGCCATAAGAAAGCCCGAGGCAGGGGTACTCTCTTCCAGGACCGCAGAAGGTGGGGATGAGAAGTGGCTCCTCCTGAGAACGGGGCCCCTGGGAGAGGCAGTGATCAACTACACTCCACCCTCCCTGACGGAACTCAAGATGATGGGGCCAAGCCAGTGGCAGGTCAACATCGTGGCCGAAGACCAGGAGAGCGGCGCCAAGGCTTCGGTGACGTTCAGGATCACCAGGCCCCTGGGGCTGGATGTTGCTGTGGAACACCCTGTCCTCCCGGCAGATCCGGGATTCCAGAATACTCTCCGCCTACGCTTTGACGGACGGAATCCTCAAGGTGACAGGGACGAGAAGTTCAGGGTCAAGATAACAGTAAAGAGCGGGAACGGAGCTCTCTCCCAGGACCCCGAGGGGTACGGCGGCAAGAGTGCTTTTGCCATGGAAGTGGAGTCCGACGTGGATCACGTGCTCTATTACCGGTGGTTTGGCCCAAGGGATCTCGACGGTCCCGTGACGGAGACCGTCCTCTTCCAGGTCCCCGAATTGGAGCTGGAGGGGACAGCCTCATTTCTGGTGGGGGTGGCCCCCAGTATCCATTCAACTCAACAGGAGCAACTGGGCGTGGAACAGCCCGGACTGTTTGTTCCACTGAAGGTCTACGTCCAGGATGAGTACCACCCCGATCTGGACATGGCCGAATTCTTCCGCTCCTTCCAGCTCAAGCCGGTCCTGGACATCAGCCAGGTGGGCTTCAAGCCCATCGATCCTGACGACTCCCTCTCAAGACAGATACTGGAGGCACTTCTGGGTCACCTGAAGGGAGCCGAATTGCCCCGCGATGCTGTCCCCCTGGAACCGGAGACATGGTCCCTTGCCAGGGATGCCGGTTCCCGATGGTTTCTCGTCGGGGGCGTAACACCCGCTGGTAGCGCACCGAGGAACGCCTTCCCGGGGATCATTCTCTGGGACTACGGTGACTACACTTTCAGAATAAGCATGAACCTCGAGGATGCCCATGGGCTCCCCGTTGAACCTCTTAAACGCACCATGACCAAGATCCTCCATGTTCGTCCCTTCCCGACTGGAGACAAGAGAGCCGAACTTATCCTCCCCATGATCCTTGCCTATTCGGCCATGTTCCCAGGTGAGGAGGCGAGACAGTTCTCCGTACGCAGCAGGAATCTCCTTCAGAGAGGCGACCTGGCGACCGCGTCGGTGACCATAGGGGAGTACTTTTCAAAACGTCTTTCGTCGGTCTCCCCTGACAGTGACATTGACCTTCATGATATGGAGCGACTTGAATACCTGGTCCACAAGGCACACGGAGTGTCGGGCGCCCCTCTTTCCGAAACGATCCTGGAGGGATCCCTCTCCCAGGCCAAGCTGAACTTTCTCTGCGCCGCAGCCGGGGAGTACGCTGAAATATTCCTCTCTCAGGGTTACGACCTTTCAAAGCTGGTGGATCCCCCTTCTCTGGACCGAAGCAGCCCCGAACTCGAGATCCTGGAGATGATAAAAGGGTTCCTCGAGGGGTATGGCGGATACGGGATCCTTGCTCTTGCCAGGGAGAACATTAAGTCCCTCGAAATATACAGTGAATCGGGGGAAGAGCTGTCCGAGTTCCACGGCCAGGTCTTTGGCGGAGGGGGGGGTCCCAGAAGGGTTTTCTTCGGAAAGAACTCCGTCGTGGTGCCCTTCCTTCTCGGCGAGAACCTGCTGATCAACCTGAGAGGCAAGGGGAAGCCTGTGGATGCAATAAAGATACTGCCCAACGGGATCAACGTACAGCGCTACGGCTTCCACCCCGGGAGCGAGACTATCAATGTCTACGGGGATGTGGTGAGGCCCTGAAAAACCGATATAGAAATAGCGTAAACGGTAAACAGTAAACGGAATGGCAAAAAATCAAAAGACCCTGTTCTGCTCTTGACTTTACCGTTCACCGTTGACCGTTCACGCCTTTTGATCTTTTGAGTCACGACTTACGTTCCTTCTACTTCGGCAACAAAAACCCCGATCCCATTTCGTCGTTCTTCTGCTGGAGAAGGAAGTTGAACCCCGTGATGCTCGCCCTCCCCCTTATGAATGGAAGGATCGTTTCGAACTCTCCGATCTTTGGACCCGGTTCATAGTTACCGTGGAAGACGCTTCCCACGACGCTCTCGTGGTCGAAAACCTCCCCGGGCTTGAGGAGCCCCCTGGCCGCCAGGAGGGCCATCTTGGCGCAGGTCCCGGTTCCGCAGGGGGAGCGATCCACGTTGCTCTCGCCGAAGATCACGCAGTTCTTCGTTGGCTTGCCGGGCCGTTCCAGGGCGAACTCCGTCAGACCAATGTAGTTCAGGTGCTTCTCAGTGGGGTGCTGCACCTTTACAGTGCGGTTGGCTTCACGGAGTATCTCCAGTCCAAGGGATAGCAGCCGCGGGACCTCCTCCCTTTCCAGGGTCAGCCCCAGTTCTTCGGCATGGATTATGGCAAAGAAATTCCCGCCAAAGGCGATATCCATGTGGACCTTCTTGCCGCCCAGAGATGGGACAGGCAGCTCCACATCCTGCCTGAAGACGAAGGCCGGGACGTTTGCCAGCGTCACGTCGCCGACCTTCCCGTCCTTTACCGCCACCTTCAGCCTTATCTGCCCTGCAGGGGTATCGAGTACCACTTCGGTGTGGGGTTCTTCCCTCGGGACCATGCCCAGCTCCACCAGAGTGTGGGCCGTCCCTATGGAGCCGTGACCGCACATGGAGACACCATCGCCGGAGTCCATGAAGATGACCCCGTAGTGAGAGCTCTCCTTTTCGGGGGGTGTGAGAAAGGCTCCGAACATGTCACTGTGTCCGCGGGGTTCGTGCATTACGAAGTTGCGGAAATCAGTCATATGTTCCTTCATGTAGGCCCATTTTTCGCTGATTGTCCTTCCTGGCAGATAGGGCCCCCCTCCGATAATGATCCTTGTCGGTTCGCCCCCGGTATGGGTGTCAACAACTGAAGTTGCCCTGATCACTTCCATCGGGTACATCTCCTTTCGGTCACTCCGGTTATGTGAAAAGGAGTTTCCTGTCCTTACAGCATCGAACCAAAAGTGCAATAAAGCGTTTGACGCAAATGGGCTAAGAAAATAAAATCTAGTATCGGGTTATTAAGATTATATGCATGGGTTCAGAAGCAGGCAAATTTTGGTCTTCATTCTCCCATGGAAGGGGTCGGGGAAATTGGGTCGCAATACTGCTGATGTGGCGATAATTGGAGGCGGGGTGCACGGCTGTTCCATAGCCTATCATCTGGCCAAGAGAGGAGTAAAGACGGTCCTGTTCGAGAAGGACTACATCTCCTCCGGTTCGAGCGGCAGAAGCGCCGCGGGTCTCAGGTACCAGTTCGGGACGGAGGTCAACTGCAGGCTGGCCAAGTACAACATGGAGAAGATCCCTCATCTGCAGGAGGAACTTGAATACAAGGCCGACCTCGAATACGACCCGGCCGGCTACCTCTGGATCGCCTACAGCGAGACCCAGCTCGAGCAACTCAGGAAGAACGTTGCCCTGCAGAACTCGCTGGGCGTCGATTCTGTTATCCTCGACCCTGTGGGGATAAAGGAAGTCGCTCCGGGGCTGAACGTGGAGGGTATGCTCGGGGCAAGCTTCAACCAGAAGGACGGACACGTGAACCCTCACACAATGAACTTCGCATACGCCGACGCGGCAAGGCGTTTTGGAGCGGAGATCCATACGAAAACTACCGTCACCGGTCTGCTCACGGACAACAAGAAGGTCTGGGGCGTGAAGACGACCAAAGGCGACTGGGAAGTCGGCCAGGTTGTCTGTGCTGCCAACGCATGGGCAGCCGAAGTGGGCAAGTGGTGCGGTCTCGAAATACCGATCGAACCGGAACGGCATTCACTTCTCATCACTGAGCCGGTCGAAAGGATGAAACACCCGATGACCCTCTGCCTCGATGACGGCAGCTATTGGAAGCAGTGTCCCAACGGTACATTCATGCTTGGATGGGGCAACAAGGACGAGAAGAAGGATACAGACTACTACTCTTCATGGCAGTTCCTGGAAGAAGTAACCCAGAGGGTGCTTGCAAAGATGCCCTGTCTTGCTGGTGTAAGGTGTGTACGCCAGTGGACGGGCCCCTATGGAATTACTCCTGACGAACAGGCCATCATGGGTGAAACGCCGGTGGAGAACTTCCTTATCGATGCGGGGTGGAGCGGCCATGGGCTGCAGTTCGCCCCTTCGGCGGGGCGCATAATCTCCGAGATAGTCATGGGCGAGGATCCTTTCCTGGACATAAGCTGCTTCCGTTACAGCAGGTTCGAGGAAGGCTGCCTCTTCCCGGAGCCGGCCTGCATCTGATCCGGGAAAAGGTCACAAATCTGTAAGAAAGAACGCCGGAGGCGGTATTGCAGCCCCCGGCGTTCCCTGTTTGAGATGACTGCTTTTCTTTCGATCAGAAGGCGCGGAAACCGACGATGTGCTCCCTGATCTCGTCGTAACGTTTCTTGGCGGTTACCATGTGGTCCTTTTCCATATTCTTCAGTTCCTCGAACATCTTCTTGGATTTCCCGGAGCTCTCGTTCTCCATCTCCTGGTATAGCTCCATGGCCTTCATTTCCGAAAGGTAGACCGTGGAGGCTATCTTGAGCAGCTGGTAGTTGTCCTTGAACTCGTCAGCCTGGACCTTCAGCGCCGGGTCGACCACCATCTTGGGATTCCTGGCGAACTTCTCGTTGTAGGTGTCCTCGAAGTACTTTGTGAGCGAATCCCTGTGCCCGTCCTCCCACTTGGCGAGCTCCTCGAGCTCTTTCCTGAGATGCCCCTGGGCGTTCTTGGCCCACTCTGAGTAGAATTCTGTGGCTTCGATCTCGGCGTGGATGGCGTATACAAGGGCTTTCTTCATGTCGAACGAACCTTGTTTCATATCCTATCCCTCCTTAAAAAAAGATAACTCCTGTTCCCAAATAATATACCCTATGGGGCTACTTCCGTCCAGTTATACTTTTGTCGGTTTGACAGATCATCCTGATTGGACGGCCACTTTCCCGGCCCTTCCCGGTATCTCCCGGTCCACAACATCACTGAAGGGGAGGTCACCCCCCTGAAGATTCTTTAAGGCCTCTCCGACGGGGATCACAGGGATTCCGAGGCCGATGCACCGGGAAAGAAAGTCCTCCAGGATCCGTGCCTTGGCTCTTCCCTCCATCTCGGTGTGGATCGTGTGTACGTTCAGGCCCGGTTTTATGAGGTCCAGCAGGTGGGAGTTGATACTGTCGTCGTCGAGCCCGTCCGAACCCAGGAGTTCATCCATGGTGGGGAGAGTGGTGGGGACCTGGGGAGTCTTGAAGGTCATCCCGCCCATCCTGGGGATGAAGGGGGAGCTACCCCGGGTATCGCTGCAGTAGTCGAATCCGTACTCGTCCTGCATGGTCAGGCTTGCAGCTGTGACCTTCCACGCAGGGGCAGCGCAGCAGTGAGGTTCTCCTCCGGAGAGGTCCCGGAACATGTCGAAGGCTCTTGCGAAATGCTCTCTCATAGTAGCATCGGCCATCCTGTCCAGCTCATCCTGCCATGCCACGTGGTCCCAGGCGTGGATGCCGCACTCGTGACCCTCCGAAATCGCCCGGCGGAACAGGGCCGGGTCGCGGGGGACGATGAGCGGTGCCGGAAGGATGGTCCCGTACATCATGGTCTTGAGCCCGTAGGTACCGGGGGCGTTGGTACGGAGCATCTTGTTTATGAAGCCCTTTCGGAACACTCTCTTAATGGCTTTGCCGGAATTGTCGGGACCGAAAGAGAAGAAGAACGAGGCCCGGACTTCCAGCTTTCCGAAGACTCCTAGCAGCCTGGGCGTCCCTTCCAGGTATCCTTTAAGGGTGTCCACGTCGACCTTGAGCGCCAGAACCTTTTCATCCACCGGATATCATCTCCCTGTGCAATTGTAGCAGGGGTCAGGAAGAATAAATTGAAAGGCGGAAACTGTACGACATTCAGACGTGGGTATTCTGCGGCGATTTTGGTTTGCTTTCACCGTAGACGTCTTTGAGTTTTGCCCTTTCCGTCTCAGAAAAGCTGAGATCAAAACCTGGATTGAACGAAATGTCAGCTTGACATCACTTAGTATGTCTGCTGCCCTGTTAAAGATCTTCCCTTGCCCTTCCCTGATATCTGATATATTATATATCTGTATTGAGAGGAGGCGCGAAATGACCCCCGACTGCCCTTTCAACATGGTGTCTCTCAGACAGCAGGTCTACGACTATCTCAGGAGCCAGATGAACCAGGGCGAGCTGCGTCCCGGTAGTGCGATCAACCTTGGAGAGATGAGTTCCCGCTTCGGCATAAGCCGTACTCCCTTGAGAGAGGCCCTGCTTCAGCTCGAGACCGAGGGTTTTGTCACCATCTACCCCCGCAAGGGGATCATCGTGAACCCCCTCTCTGAAGAGGATATCCGTCACGCCTACGAGATCATTGGGGCCCTGGAGGCCTCGGTAGTGTTCAATGAACGGAACAGCATCACATCGACCGAGACAGAAAAGATGCGACGCCTGAACCTGCTTATGCGGGAGGCGCTGGACCGGGATGATTTCGACACCTTCTACCGTCACAACATCTCCTTCCACAACATCTACCTTGACCTTTCCAGGAACCGGAGCCTGGTCCGAACAGTCATGACCCTGAAGCAGAGGCTCTACGATTTCCCCAGGCGCAAGGGTTTCGTCAAGGAGTGGGAGATAACCTCCACCGGCGAACACGAACGTTTCATCGAACTTCTGGAGACGGGGGATGCAAAGGCCGCCTCAGATTACATGCGGGATGTCCACTGGTCCTTCGAGGTCCAGAGGCCCTGGATCCACCGGTACTACAGAGAACTGGCCAGGGAGGAAGCCCTTGAAAGAAGTGCCGAGGGGGTTCCACGATGAACAGGGGCGTTATCTTCGACATCAAGAGGTACTCCATACACGACGGACCCGGTATCAGGACGACGGTATTTCTCAAGGGTTGCCCCCTCTCCTGCTGGTGGTGCCATAATCCCGAGAGCCAGTCGGCCTTTACCGAGGTCGTCTACCGCCCCGACCGCTGCATAGGCTGCGGGGCCTGTGAGGGTGCCTGTCCTGTGGGCGCGATCGCCCTCACCCAGAGAGGCTACATTGCAGATCCTGACAGGTGCACGGGCTGCGGAAGGTGTGCCGAGATCTGCCCTGCTGAGGCGCGGGAGATGGTAGGCAGGGAGATCACCGTACAGGATCTGGTCGAAGAGATTGAGAAGGACTCCCTGTTCTTCGACGAGTCCGGAGGAGGGGTTACCTTTTCAGGCGGGGAACCTTTGTCGCAGTCGGCTTTCCTTGCCGAAGCACTTGAAGCCTGCCGCGAAAGGGATATACACACCGTAGTCGATACCTGCGGTTTTGCGTCCCGCCAGGTCCTGGAGAGGATCGCCCCTCTTACGGAACTCTTCCTCTTCGACCTTAAGATGATGGACCCCGAACTGCACAAACGTTACACCGGTGTCCCGAACGGTCTGATCCTGTCAAACCTGGAATGGCTTGCAGGCCAGGGTTTCTCAATGATCATCAGGGTCCCCGTAATACCTGGTATTAACGACACGGCGGAGAACATCGAGGCTACGGGGAAGTTCCTGTCGGAATTGTCCCGGAGACCCGGGGTTGATCTCCTCCCCTACCACTCTTCGGCCCGGGAGAAGTACCGCAGGTTTGGCATGAACTACCGTCTGGAAGACCTTTCCGCACCGTCTCGGGAGCGGATGGAGATAATAGCAGCCTATCTTGCCCGGTTCGGGATTACCGCATCCATAGGAGGTTGAAGAAAATGAACGAAAGGATAGAGAGGCTCAGAATTGAGAGTTTCGAGGCACCCGTCACACTGGATCATGAGAGGGCTGAGATAATCACCGACTTCTACAGGGAGAACAACGGCAAGTACTCTGTCCCCGTGACAAGAGCCCTGGCCTTCAGGACCCTCTGTGAGAAGAAGAACATCTTCATAGGCAAGGACGAGCTCGTTGTGGGGGAGCGTGGCCCCCTGCCGAAGTGCGTCTCAACTTATCCTGAACTCAACTGCCACTCCCTGGAGGACCTTGAGATCCTCGATAGCAGGGACAAGAACCCCTACAGGGTCTCGGGAAAGTGCAAGGAGGTCTACCGGGACAAAGTCATACCCTACTGGCGAGGCCGCACCATGCGCGACAGGATATTCGCCGACATAGGAGAAGAGTGGCTGGAGACCTACGCTACCGGCTACTTCACCGAGTTCATGGAGCAGAGGGCTCCGGGTCACACCACGCTGGATGGCAAGTTCTACTCGAAAGGCATGGAGGATTTCAAGAAAGAGATCGCAGAAACGATCTCCTGCCTGGATTTCAAGAACGATCCCGAAGCGACGAAAAAGCGTGAGCAGCTTAAGGCAATGGACATAGCCTGCGACGCCGTTATCATCTTCGCAGAACGCCACGCCGACCTGGCATCCGGAATGGCCGCTTCCGAGAGCGACCCGTCACGCAGAAAGGAACTGGAGAAAATAGCCTCCAACTGCAGACAGGTCCCCCGTTGGGCACCAAGGGACTTCTGGGAGGCCCTTCAGATGTACTGGTTCATGCACCTCGGTACCATAACCGAACTCAACGGCTGGGATGCCATGAACCCGGGGCACCTGGACCGCTACTTCTACCCTTTCTACGCCCGGGAACTGGAGAGCGGGACCCTTTCCCGCGAGTGGGCGAAGGAGCTCCTGAGCGCCTTCTGGATCAAGTTCAACAATCACCCCGCCCCGCCCAAGGTGGGTGTCACGGCTGCCGAGAGCGGGACCTACAACGACTTCACCAACATCAATCTGGGCGGACTGCTCGAGGACGGGACCGACGGGGTCAACGAGATATCCTACATGATGCTGGAGGTGCTTGACGAGATCCACCTCCTCCAGCCCCAGGCCAATATCCAGCTGAGCCGCAAGAACCCCGACAGGTTCCTCAAGGCAGCCCTCAGGGTGATCCGTAAGGGTTACGGCTATCCATCCATATTCAACGCCGACACGGTGATCGAACAGATGATCCGTGCAGGGAAATCCGTAAAGGATGCCCGGGAGGGCGGCACCAGCGGCTGCGTGGAAACTGGAGCCTTCGGCAAGGAGGCATACATACTGACGGGCTATCTCAATACCCCCAAGATCTTTGAGCTGGCTCTGAACAACGGTGTCGACCCACTATCAGGCAAGAGGATAGGCCCGGAGACGGGCGATCCGGCCCAGTTCAGGACCTTCGATGATCTCTACGGAGCCTTCGAGAAGCAGCTGAACCATATAGTCGAGATCAAGGTCAAGGGGAACCAGTTTATCGAACGGATGTACGCCGACTATGCTCCGGCGGTGTTCCTGTCTGTGCTGACCGACGACTGCATCAAAAAGGGCAGGGACTACAACGACGGAGGTCCGAGGTACAACACAAACTACATCCAGTGCGTCGGCATAGGCACAATGACGGACAGCCTCAGCGCCCTCAAGAAACACGTCTTCGAAGAGAAGGCCTTCTCCATGGAGGATGTTCTCCAGGCTCTCAAGTCCAACTTCGAGGGTGACGAGGTACTGAGATTGACCTTCGCCAACAAGACCCCCAGGTGGGGCAATGATGACGACTATGCGGACGACATCATGAAGAGGGTCTTCGAATCGCTCTTCAGCGAGATCGACGGGAGGCCCAACACCAAGGGCGGCCGTTACCATATCGACATGCTTCCCACCACTTGTCACATCTACTTCGGTTCTGTCACCGGCGCAACGCCCGATGGAAGGCAAGCGGGTTTGCCCCTCTCCGAGGGGATCTCTCCAGTTCAGGGCGCCGACCGCAACGGCCCCACGGCAGTGATAAGGTCCTGCGGAAAGATGGACCAGATCCGCACCGGCGGGACCCTGTTGAACATGAAGTTCATGCCCAGGGTCCTCGAGGGTGACGAAGGGATCGAAAAGCTTGCCCGGCTCGTTAGGACCTACTTCCGCTACGATGCCCACCATATCCAGTTCAACGTCGTCGACAGCAAGACGCTGAGGGATGCCCAGGTACACCCCGAGGAATACCGGGACCTGATAGTCAGGGTTGCCGGGTACAGCGACTACTTCTGCGACATTGGACTGGACTTGCAGGAGGAGATAATCTCCCGCACGGCGCAGGAAGAGGTTTAGCCTTAAAGGCGTCAACGGTAAACAGTGAACTGTAAACGGTAAGAGCGCAAGACCTGTTCCTCCGGTTTTGTCCTTGTCACTGTATTTACCGTTCACGCTTTTGACTACCTTGGAGGTTCAATGAGAATTTTTTCCTTTATCTCCTTCCTGGGGATAGTCCTTGGCGTTTACGGGGTCGCGAACCTGTATATCTGGCTTCACCTGGCAAAGGTGGTCCCTTACCTGGGTGCCCTCAGGGTCCCCGTCGTCCTTGCTTTCTGGACCCTGGTGGCAGCCTTCCCGGTCGGCAGGATAGGAGGTGCCTTCTGTCGCTGTACCTTCACGGATACCCTGGCTATTGTCGGTTCATGGTATCTGGGGTTCATGGTATATGTCCTCCTGCTTCTGGCTATTCTGGACATCGTAAGGATCGCCGACCACTGGTTCAGGATAGTTCCCTACTCGCTCAACAGAAGACCGGGCCGGGCCGCCCTTGTCGCTTTCTGGTCTGTCCTGTCCCTGGCTGTTCTTGTTGTTGCGGCGGGACGCTGGAATGCCATTACTCCAGTGGTCAGGGAGTACGACATAGTCCTCAGAGGCAGCTCCAAGGAGAGGCCTCTGAGAGTGGCCGTGGCCACCGACCTTCACGTAGGGCTTTTGGTGAGGAATCACTGGCTGAGCAGAATGATCGAGACGATCAATTCGACCCGTCCCGACATGGTCCTGCTCGTGGGAGACATCGTCGACTCAGATGTTACCCATGCCCAGGAAGAGAGGCTCTCCGAAGAGCTGGGGACCCTTTCGGCCCCGCTGGGAGTTTTTGCCGTCCTGGGCAACCATGAGTTCTACTCTGGAGCGGAAGAGGCCGCGGCATCCTTTCGTGACGGGGGAGTTACCGTTCTGAGAGACGAGGCTGTCCAGGTGGAGGGTATCCTGACCCTTGTCGGCCGAGACGACCGTGCTTCGGCAAGAAGAGGCAGCAGCAGGTTCCCCCTTTCGGCGATCCCAGGCGTCGAAGGTTCCCTCCCGGTCATCGTTATGGACCATACCCCTTCGGACCTTCAGGAGGCCGAGGATGCTGGTGTCTCCCTCCAGGTCTCAGGGCACACCCACAGGGGTCAGCTTTGGCCCTTCAACTTCATGACTTCGAGGATCTTTGAACAGGACTGGGGTTTCCTGAAGAAAGGCGAGACCCTTTACTATATCTCCTGCGGAGTAGGGGTATGGGGACCTCCCATCAGAACCTCCAGCCGTCCAGAGGTTGTTGTATTAAATGTAAGTTTCCAATAGAATTACCCCTGTTGACTGAGATCCTTGCGGGGGTGGACCATGCCAACGTGCAAAGAGCTTTGCGGAAACCTTTCATCCAGAACCTTAAGGTGGGTAGTAACAGGAGGGGCAGGTTTTATCGGTTCTCATCTTGTAGAGTCCCTTCTGTCCCTGGGGCAGAAGGTAACCGTCCTGGATAATTTCCTCTCCGGAAGGGAGTCCAATGTCGAAGAGGCACGAAAGCTCTCCACAGGCCGGGATCCCAGTTTCCGTCTCCTCAAGGGTGACATAAGGGACATGGAACAGTGCCGGGAGGCCTGTCACGGCGCCGATATCGTCCTGCACCATGCGGCACTGGTCTCGGTCCCCAGGTCCTTCCAGGAGCCCCACCTTAACAACTCCTGTAACATAACAGGCTTTCTTAACATGCTGACCGCTGCTCGTGACGAGGGTGTGAGGTCTTTCGTTTACGCCTCCTCCGCCGCAGTATACGGGCACCAGCCTGAGGGGCCCACAGGAGAGGATGCCCCCCTCAGTCCCCTCTCGCCCTACGCCGTAGCGAAGAGGACGGACGAACTCTATGCGTCAGTGCTATCCGGCGGCATGAGGACAACCGGACTGCGATACATGAATGTTTTCGGTCCGAGGCAGGACCCTTCGAGCCCATACTCCGGGGTCATATCGATCTGGTCCAGGTGTCTCATGGATGGTGAGCCCCCTGTGATCTACGGCGACGGAAAGACCACAAGAGACTTCGTCTATGTCGGGGACGTCGTCCAGGCCAACCTTCTGGCGGCTCTGTCCGATCTCAGGTCCGGGGATGATGAAAACATTTTCAACATAGGCACGGGGCGGCCCGTCTCGCTTGAAAAGGCCTTTCTGGCGATGTCCGGTGCGATAGAAAGCCTTTGCCCGGGCTGGAAAGGGAAGGAACCTGTCCACGAGCCTGAAAGGATGGGCGACATCAGGTACTCCCTGGCCGACATCAGCCGCGCTCGTGAACTCCTGGGATATGAACCACGGTACTCTCTTGAGGAAGGGCTCGTTCTCACGATAAAGAGTTTTATGAATTCAAGGATGTGAAGTTACTTTTTCTGAAAGGAAAAGCGTAAACGGTCAACAGTAAACGGAAGGGTCAAAACTAAAAACCAATACCTTTTCACCGCAGAGGACGCAGAGAAAAGCAAGAGACAAAAACACAATTTATGGTTAAGGTACCAGAACCAAGATCAGGCGTCTCACGAAAAAACAAGGCACCTCGTTGGATCATCTTCCTCGTTTAAGCACCTCGGGAACTTGTCTGCGGTGAAAAGGGTTTTTTAAGTGGGTTCCCCAATTAACGCTTTTGTCTCTCTCTGCGGCCCTCTGTGTCCTCTGCGGTGAAATGGTTTGGAATTTGATCTTCCTGTCGCCTTGTTCCAGGTTTTCCGTCTAACGTCTAACATTTCACGTCTCACGAATTTAAAGATTGCTAATACTCCCACTCGAAATTCTCGACCCCGGCCTTCAGTATCCGTTCCTTCAGGTCCGCCGAATACTCCGCCAGGTCCTTTTCGGTCTTTCCTTCAGCCCTTGCCACAATAACGGGTTGTGTGTTGGAAGCCCTGACCAGTCCCCACCCCCTGGGGTAAAGGATCCTCACCCCGTCTATGGTGATGGCTTCATGGTTCTTGAGTGCGTCCTCCCTTATGCTCTCGATGACACCGAACTTTCTGTCGTCCGCGCAGGTTATGCGCGTCTCCGCCGTGCTGTGGTAGACGGGAACGTCCTCCAGCAGTCCCGAGAGTTTCCGGTCGGTGTTGGACAGTATCCTCAAAAGTCTTCCCGCGGCGTAGAAGGAGTCGTCAAAGCCCCAGAACTCATCGGCAAAGAACATATGCCCCGACACCTCACCGGAGAAGAGGGCATCGATCTCCTTCATCTTTGCCTTGATAAGTGAGTGTCCCGACTTCCACCAGACTACCTTTCCTCCCAGGCGTTTTATCTCATCCACCAGTGCCTGGGAACTCTTGACCTCGACAATAGCCTCTGCTCCAGGGTTCCGGGGAAGGATCTCTCTCCAGAAGAGGATCATCAGGATGTCACCCCAGACCATCTCCCCACGATCATCGATGACGCCGATCCGGTCTGCGTCCCCGTCAAAACCAAGTCCCAGGTCGGCCTTCTCTTGCTTGACGGTATCTATGAGGTCCTTGACGTACTCCCGCTTCGTCGGATCGGGATGATGGTTCGGGAAGGTTCCGTCGGGCTCCTCGAAGAGGGGGACCACCTCGCACCCTAACTCTCTGAGGAACCTGTTGACCATGGGACCTGCCGTGGCGTTCCCCGTGTCTGTTACAACCTTGAGCTTTCTCTTTCCCAGTCGTATCTTCGATTCCAGCATTGCCAGGTACTCATCAGAGAGGTCCATCATCGTGACGGAACCCTTTTCGCCTGCCACATGGAAGTCATCGGCCTCGATCATCCTGAGTATCTCCTGGATCTGGTCGCCGTAGAGGGTGGTCTTGCCGAAGGCCAGCTTGAGGCCGTTGAACTCCTTGGGATTATGGCTTCCGGTGATCATTACGCCTCCGTCAAGGTCCAGGTGGAAGAGGCTCCAGTAGAGCAGCGGAGAAGTGACCATGCCGATATCGACCACGTCGACTCCGGCCGAGGTTACACCTTCGATGATGTCGCCTTTGATCCTGTCCGTTGAAAGGCGGACATCTCCGCCCACGGTGATCTTCCGGACCCCCTCGCGCGAAAGGAACGTTCCGTAGGCCAGGCCGATGGCCCTGACGGTCTCGCTTGTAAGCTCCTCCTCGGCATTGCCCCTTATGTCGTACTCCCTGAAGATGTTGGCAACAAGCTTCATCGGGACTCCTCCCAGTTAAAAAGATCGCTCTTCATCATAGCACTACAGGCCGTTCTCCATCAGGGTCGCCTCGATGGTCCTGCTGACAGCCTCGTCGAGGGGCGTCTTCGGCTCCCAGCCGAGAAGCCTATTGGCCTTCGCCACCGACGGCACCCTGTCCAGCACATCCTCGTAACCCTTGCCGTAGTAGTCTCGGGAGTCTATCTCCAGGAGTCTTGCCTTCTCGGCCAGCGGACCGTACTTCGGGTGCGATTTCAGGACCCTGATCATCACAAGTGCAAGTTCCTTTATGGACGCGTTGTTCCGGGGGTTGCCGATGTTGAATATTTCCCCGTCGGCGCAGCCGTTCTCATTCCTGATTATGGCCTCAAGTCCCTCGATCCCGTCGCCGATCCAGGTGAAGCTTCGTCTCTGGCGTCCCCCTCCTACGAGGGAGACGTCCCTTTCATGAAGAATGTCGTAGAGGATCTGGGTGATCGAACGTGCCTTGTGTTCTTTCGCATCCTCGAAAGTGTCGAGCCTCGGTCCGATCCAGTTGAAAGGTCTGAAAAGGGTGTATCTGAGTTCCTCTTCCTGCCCGTAAGCCGCTATTACCCGGTCCATCATCTGTTTGCTGCAGCTGTATATCCACCTGGATTTGCAGACAGGACCCAGGATTATAGGGCTCTCGTCCTCCTTGAGCTCAGTGTCGGTGCTCATCCCGTAGACCTCCGAGGTGGACGGGAAGATCACCCGTTTGCCGTGTTTCACGCACATCCGGACTATCTTGAGGTTTGCCTCGAAGTCGAGGTGGAAGGTCATGACCGGGTTGGTGATATAGAATGCAGGCTTTGCTATTCCGACCAGAGGGAGCACTGCGTCGCACTCATTCAAGGCCCCCTCTATCCATCGGTCGTCGGTGTAAAAGTCGCCCTTCCGGAAGGAGAACCGTTCCTTGCCCATGCACTTGCCAAGGTTGAAATCGTTGATGTCGAAAGCCGTTATCTCCCAGTCGGTTCTGTCCAGAAGATGCTCGCACAGATGAGAGCCTATGAAACCGTTGGCACCGAGGATAAGTATCTTCACAAAAAACCCCCCTGTTTCCGTAAGTCGCGAACCGTAGGATCAAGAGCGTAAACGGTAATAGCAAACTTTAAAGCCAGGGCCAAAGGTGAAACTTAAAGCCCTTTCACCACAGAGAACACAGAGAAGAGCAGGAGAGAGGAAACATAGAACCTCTTTATGGATAAAATCAGTCAAGTCCGGAACAAAAACCTTCTATGACTATTCCGTTCATTGTTTTCAGTTTAAGCCTTCTTGGCCTTGGTCATGGTCCCTAAAACAAATATTGTGATTTTCTCTCTTGCTCTTCTCTGTGTTCTCTGTGGTGCAAGATATGGGTTCTGTTTTTCTTCTAACGTCTCACGGATTTAAACTTTTCCTGTCTCCTGCCGCCTGGCTCTTCTCCTCCACCCTTACCGATCCTTCCCCCGCGGCGATGACCAGGGGGTCACGGGATATAACCGTCCCCGGGGCGGCCCCGCTGTTCTCATTGAGGGGCGTCGCCTTCCAGATGAAGACTTTCTCCCCGTCGAGGAAGGTGAAGGCACCCGGGTAGGGTCGCGTGACCGCCCTCACCAGGTTGCAGATATCCATCGCAGAAGCGTTCCAGTCTATCCGTCCGTCCTCGGGTCTCCTCCCCCCGAAGTAGCTCGCCTTCGGATGGTCCTGGGGTATCCTGGGAGCTTCCCCTCTTTCCAGAAGGGGGAGGTTCCTGGCTATCAACCTTTCGGCCGCCTCGGCCACCTTTAACATCACGTCCATGGCGGTGTCGGTCCCGGTTATGGGGACCCTCTCCTGGTCCACGATGTCTCCATCATCGGGGCGGGAGGTCATCCAGTGGAGGGTGGCCCCAGTCTCCGTCTCCCCGTGGATAATGGCCCAGTTCACGCAGGCTCTTCCCCTGTACCTTGGAAGTAGAGATCCGTGCATGTTGAAGGCACCGAGGCGGGGTATATCGAGGATCCGCTGGGGGATCATATCGCGATAGTAGAAAGAGAACATCAGTTCCGGTTCCAGGTTTTCGATGAGCTCGACCGTCCCCGGGTCCCTAAGGCCGCGGGTGGTAAAGGCGGGGATACCTCCTGATAGAGCGAGCTCCTTCACCGACCTGAACCAGGCATTCTCGCCCGGGTCATCGTCGTAGGTGAAGACACCCCGTACATTGGCACCCAGGTCTATCAGAACCTTCAAACAACGGTACCCCACCTCGCTGTAGGCAAATACGACGATCCCCGGCCTGTCACTCATCACCGTAGATCCTGTCCACCAGGTACCTTGGGCGCTTCCGGATCTCCTGGAAGATCCTGCCGATGTACTCTCCGGCGATCCCTACACAGAACATGGTCACGCCCATGAGGAAGAAGTTGATAGTCATGAGGGTGAAGAGGCCCTCAGCCTCGGGCCCCACCAGGATCCTCCTCAAGAGCATGTAGATGGAGAAGACGAAGCTCAGCCCAGCGATCACGAGACCGAGCATGGTGACCGCCTGGAGCGGCACCAGGGAGAAGCCCGTCATGAGGTCGAAGTTAAGCCTGATGAGCCTGAAGAGGCTGTACTTGGACGTCCCCAGCTCCCTCTCCGAGTGCCCGACCTCTATCTCAGAGGGGTTCAGGGCGAACTTCTGGGCCAGGGCGGGGATGAATGTGGTCGACTCGGGGCAGCTGTTGATCAGGTCCACCACCCGCCTGCTGTATGCTCGCAGCATGCAGCCGTAGTCGTGAAGGTTTAGCCCCGTTATTCTGTTGGTGATCCTGTTCACCACCTTGGAGGCGAACTTCCTGAAGAAGGGGTCCTTTCTGGTCGAACGAATGGTTCCCACCACGTCGTGGCCCCTGTCCATCTCCTCCAGGAGTCTGGGGATCTCTTCCGGTGGGTTCTGCAGGTCTGCATCCATGGTCACGATGGCGTTGCCTCTTGATACGGAGAATCCGGCCATGATGGCCATGTGCTGTCCGAAGTTCCCGTTGAAGTCCACCACCCTTACCGCCCCGGGGTGTTTGTCGACGCAGTCGAGTAGCAGGGCGAGAGAACGGTCCCTGCTACCGTCGTTTACGAAGACCACCTCCCAGCTCCGGTCCAGCCCCTCCATGACGGGCAGGAGCCTTTCGAAGAGGCCAGGGAGTGACTCCTCCTCGTTGTAGACTGGAATAACCACTGAAACCTCCGGAGCGGTCTTCTCCAAGGGAGTCGTCACCTCCCGCATATCTGCCTGACCGCTTCAACCACGTCGGTCACATCACCGTCGGTCATGGCGGGGAAAAGGGGCAGCGAAACGATCCGGTCGCTAACGTGCTCGGCCCCGGGGAAGTCGCCCCTCTTCCATCGGTAGTTCTGCCCGAAATAGGAGAAGAGGTGGGCCGCCTGGTAGTGAAGGGCCGTGCCAATGTTCATCTCCCTCATCCTGGCCATGAAATCGTCCCGGGAGAAGCCAAGGAGATCGATATCCAGGAGGGGTGTGAAGATATGCCAGGAGTGGACGTCACCCTCATCTGGTTCGGGCGGCAGTCTCAGTCCCTTTAACTCCCCCAGCTCCTTCCTGTATATATCCACGATCTCCCTTCTCCTTTCGTTGAAGGTGTCGAGCCGGGTTAGCTGGTCGCTCCCAATGGCTGCCTGGATGTCGAGCATGTTGTACTTCAGCCCCGGAAAGAGAATGTCGTAGTGAGGTGTTCCCGTGGCAGCGTAGCGGTTCCAGGCCCCCTTGCTCATCCCGTGCTGTCTCAGGACGGAGATCTTTTCTGCGGCTTCCTCGCAGCCCGTGCAGACCATCCCCCCCTCCCCGCAGGTGATGTTCTTGGTGGGGTGGAAGCTGAAGACGGCGGCATGTCTCTCGCCTGCAGGGGAACCTATGAGCTTGCCCCTGCAGGATGCACCGAGTGCGTGAGCGGCGTCCTCGATCAGTACCAGGTCGTTCTTTTGAACGATCTCCTCAATGGCCTGCATATCGCAGGGGCGCCCTGCGAAGTGTACCGGGATGACGGCTCTGGTCCGAGAGGTGATGGCCCTCTCTATCATATCGGGCCTTATGTTCAGTGTTACGGGGTCGATATCTGCGAGGACGGGTGTGGCGCCCGTCAGAACGACGGTGTTCAACGTGGCTGCAAAGGTCATAGGGGTCGTTATGACTTCGTCTCCGGGGCCGATGCCGAAGGCCAGGAGTGACAGGTGAAGCCCTGCCGTAGCGGAATTGACCGCCAGGGAGTAGGGTGAACCTACGTACTCCCCAAAGGACTTCTCGAACTTCTGTGTCTTGGGTCCCGTGGTGATCCACCCCGACCTCAGTGAATCCGCCACGTCGGCTATGGCATCCTCGCTTATGTCCGGTCTTGCGAATGGCAGGAACGTTTCCCTCATTGGTCCTTTTCATCTCCCTTGTTGGTCACCACAAGTTTGCCCGAGACCCGCGCAAGGATCACAGGGGTCACCCCCCGGGTCTCGAAAAGTTCGGTGGACTGTTCCTCGCGCATCACCAGCAGTACTCTTTCGTCTGAGGTCCAGTAACGTTCAATAAATCCCTCGGAGTCCAAAAACCAGTCCGACTGGTCCCCCCTGTTGGCGCCGAACTCGAGCTCGCCTCTCCAGTCCACAAGGACGATCCTTCTCTCCAGGTAGAAAGGAAGCCCCTGGTCGTAGTCACGGTACTGGGCGATCACATCGTCCGGAAGGGCGTGTCGGCGTATCACCGAGGCCAGGTCTCTGGCGCTCATTATCCCGTCGTAGAAGCCGAAGACGTTCTTGAAGGTCGCTATGTTCAGGAATGCGAAAATACATAGGGTCAGCACAACCCTCCGGGACTGCCCCTTCAGGTAGTAGACCCAGGACAGCACGACCAGGAGGATCAGGACGGCCACCACGGGGGCCACGAAGGGGAGCAGGACCTTCCCGTATCTTTCATCCAGGAAGGGGTAGGCTGCCGCGGCGACCCCGAAGGGGACTAGTATCAGGCTGTTCAGAAGAAGACCCATCCCCAGGGACCTGGTCTTGCCCTTGTCCATGTGAAGGTCCAGGAATGAACCGGCAAGGATCGCGAGGGGCGGCATCACCGGGATGATGTAGGGTATCAGCTTGGAGCTGGAGAGAGAGAAGAAGATGAAGATGATCCCGAACCAGAGGAGCAAAAAGAGGTTGCCCCTGTCCTGGTGAGTAGGCCTGGCAAGCGACGAAGGCAGGGCGCCGCTTACGGCACCCGGGAGGAATCCCGTCCACGGGATGAACCCCACGATGATGATCGGAATGAACCACCAACAGGGTTCAAAGCGGTCGTGAATCTTCGTGGTATAGCGCAGGAAGTGCTCCTGGATGAAGAAGAAGTCGAAGAAATCCGGGTTCTCCAGGCACACCAGAACGAACCAGGGCGTCGCGGTGAGGAAGAAGACCACAATGCCGGGCAGGTATAGTGCTTCCCGTATCACACTCCACTTGCGGGTCATCACTATCCACCAGAAGACCACCCCTGCAGGGAGAACTATGCCTATCAGGCCCTTGGTGAGAGTGGCCAGGGCCATCCCGAGATAGAAGAGGAGGTAGTACCTCCTGTCCCTCCGGTGTCCCATCCAGAAACCCGCCAACGAGAGAGTGATGAAGAACGAAAGCGGCATGTCGGTTATGTTGATCTGGCCTATGGCAAAATAGACCAGAGAGGTAGCCAGGATCCACGACGACAGGAAGGCAGCCCTTGGTCCGTTCATCCTGTTCGCAAGCCAGTATGTGACGAACACCCCTGCAATTGCCAACACGGCAGGCCAGAAGCGTGCGGCGAACTCGTTCTGTCCCAGCGCCTTGAATGACAGGGCAGTCAGCCAGTAGTGAAGGACTGGCTTCTCGAAGTAGGCCACGTAGTTCAGGCGGGGGGTGATAAAGTCCCCGCTCTCGATCATCTCCCGGGGTATCTCGGAGTAGCGCCCTTCGTCGGGGTCAAGGAGGCCGTGGCTTCCGAGGGCCACCAGGTAAAGGATCGATGTAAGAACCAGGAGGAACAGAAGATTTTTCCTGTGAGAAGAGAACAAGGACAACAGCCTCCACAAAGTGAGGATATCTTGCCTCGGGGGCACCAGGAACACAAACTTGGATTATTATAACGGTATAGCCAGAAGAATTACCAACCCGCAGGAGGTGCTTTAGCCATGGACCGACTCGGGATGCTCATGATCCTGGGCTCCGCGCTTTTCAACGCCACCGCTAGCAGCATGATGAAGATAGGTTTCGGGCATCAGCAAGACCTTCTCGAGAGGGGGTTCGCGGGTGCGGTCTTCAGGATAGCCGGCAACCCCTGGGCTGTTGCCGGGGTGGTATGTTTCGGAATATCCTTCATGTTCATGAGTGCTGCCCTGACGCGGGTGGACCTGTCCGTGGCCTACCCGGTGATGTCGGGCCTGGTCTTCATCCTCGTTCTCGGTGTCTCGTCGGTCTTCTTCGCCGAACAGATAACATTGATGAGGCTGATCGGGGTCTTTCTGATACTGTCGGGGGTCTTGGCGATAAGCAGGTAGGGAACCGGTTAACAGTGAACGGTAAGTTCAAATTCAAGGCCGGCGTTTCCCTGCTTCCGTTTACCCAGTCCCTCGTCGGGACCAGCTGCCCCGAGCGAAGCGAAAGGGTAGGTTTCGCTCTGCCCGGAGCGATAGCGACTGGGTGCCGTTTACGCCTTTGAATTTTTCGATTCACAAGTCACGGCATTTTTCGTAGTCTAACGTCTTTAACGTTTTTCCCATCTCACGCCTTTGGGGGGTTCATCATGAAGGTCTGCATCATAGGAACCGGGTACGTCGGACTTGTCACCGGGGCATGTCTTGCAGAGAATGGCAACGACGTCTGGTGCGTGGACATCGACCAGGCCAAGATAGCGGGTCTGAAAGAGGGGAGGGTCCCCATCTACGAGCCGGGCCTGGAGGATATGGTCAAGAGGAACCTCACCGAAAACCGTCTGAGATTCACTACTGATATGAAGGAAGGCCTTGATCCAAGCCTGTTCGTTTTTATAGCTGTGGGAACTCCCCCCATGGAAGACGGCTCCGCGGACCTGGGCCACGTCTACGAAGCTGCCTCCCAGATAGGCAGTCTCATGGACGGCAACAAGATCGTCGTAGCCAAATCCACCATACCCGTCGGTACTACCGAGAGGATAAGGGGGATCATCACCGAAAGGCTAGCCGAAAGAGGCCGCCGGGGTGTTGAGTTCGACGTCGCCTTCTGCCCCGAGTTCCTCAAGGAAGGGGCCGCGGTCGAGGACTGTCTCCGCCCGGACAGGATCATTATTGGGACCGGCAACGAAAGGACAGCCGAGTTGCTTCGGGAGCTTTTCTCCCCCTTTGTCATGAAGGAGAACCGCTTCTACACCATGTCCATACCATCGGCGGAGATGACCAAGTACGCATCGAACGCAATGCTTGCCACCCGGATCAGCTTCATGAACGAGCTCTCCCGTCTTTGCGAAAAGGTTGGAGCCGACGTGGGGCAGGTTCGTGTCGGAATGGGAACCGACAGCAGGATAGGCTCCTCCTTCCTCTATGCCGGTCTCGGCTACGGCGGCTCCTGTTTCCCGAAGGATGTCCGGGCACTTATCAACTGTGCGTCGTCGAAGAAGGTGGACCTCTCCATTCTTCGGGCCGTCGAGGAGGCGAACAGGACACAGAGGCAGTTCTTCCTGGACAAGATGATCGGGCACTTCGGAGAGGAACTCTCGGGAAGGACCTTCGCTCTTTGGGGCCTGAGCTTCAAACCTCACACCGACGACCTGAGGGAGGCGCCTTCGCTGACCATATCCGATGCTCTTCTTTCGAGGGGAGCCGCCCTGAGGGTCTTCGACCCTGTGGCGATGGAGAAGGCCCGGACGATCCTGCCCGATGACGGTTCGGTGACATTCTGCTCCGACGCCTACGAGGCCCTGGAGGGCGCCAACGCCCTGGTGCTTGTCACTGAATGGCCCCAGTTCCGCAGGCCCGACTGGGACAAGATCAGGGATCTTATGAAACCTGCCGCTGCTGTATTCGACGGCCGCAACCAACTATCTCCAGCCCACGTCAGGGCCCTGGGCTTCTCCTATTACGGGATAGGGAGGGGGTAAAAAATTATTAAAGGCGTGAACGGTAAACAGTAAGCGGTTAACGGGATGGATCAAACAAAAGCCTGACTGGATTTTTCCCAGGCAGGAAGTATCTTGTGGATAGTGAACAAAGGGAAAAGGCCAGGAGAACACCCGGCCTTTTCCTCACAGATCCAAATGTTTTCGGCTTTTGCCATTTACCGTTTACCGCTAACCGTTCACCGGTCTTTTACTTTTTCTTCAGCTGCCTCACGACGTCGATGACGGTGCCGTCGCGGTACTCGACGACCCCGATGATCCTGTCCTCTGTCTCGACCGGTGACATGGGGCCTGTGAACTTCTCCGCTGTTTCGATCAGTTCGTCCATGGTCACCAGGGGGACATCCCCGGCTTCCTTTGCTGCGTTGATCAGATCCTGTCTCCTGGGGTTGATGGCCACGCCGAACTCGGTAACCACGGCATCGACCACTTCGCCAGGCGTGCTGACAGTGTAGACCGAATCGACCGCGCAGGGTATGCGACCGCGGAGCAGAGGAGTGGTGATGATGGTCAGCTGCGCTCCCGCTGCTGTGTCCTGGTGGCCGCCTATGCCGTGGAGAAGAGCTCCGTCGGCCTCGGTGTTCACGTTCACGTTGAAGTCCCTGTCCACCTCGGTGGCTCCCAGCACTACCGTGTCAAGCATGTTCACGGCGCACCCCGCGTTCCAGGGGTTGGCGTACCAGTCGGCCGATATCTCCACGTGGTTGGGGTTCTCGCCTATGGATTTAACCGCGGCAAGGTCGAAGGATTGAACGTCGAGAAGCCTTTCGAAGAGCCCCTCCTTCATCATGTCCACGAAGAACTCCGTAATTCCTCCGAGCCCGAAGCTCCCCTTGATCCCCTTCTCCCGCATGGCATCCCTTACGTAGGCCGCCACTGCAAGGGATATGCCACCTGCTCCGGTCTGGAAGGATATGCCATCCCTGAAGTAGGGTGTCGCTTCGATCAGCTTCGCGGCGTTCCTGGCTATCAGAAGCCTCATTGGGTCCCTGGTCACCCGGGTAGTGCCGCTGACGATCCCTGCGGGGTCACCGATGCTGTCTACAGAGACAACGAAGTCCACAAAGAACTGGGGGATATGGATGCAGGGCGCGGGGTAGGGAATCAGGTTGTCTGTTATGGCCACAACGCACTGTGCGTACTCGGCGTCGCTATGGGCGTACCCGAGGGACCCGCAGGCTGATCTGCCTACCGCTCCCGAAAGGTTGCCGTACTTGTCCGCCGTGGGCGCTGCAATGAAGGCCACGTCGATAACGACCTCGCCGCTTGTCACAGCCCTGGGACGCCCCCCGTGGCTCCTCAGGACGACGGGGACGCTCATGCCGCCCTCGGAGGCAAGCTGTCCTATGGGGCCGTTGACGGAACCCATGATCTGGCGGATGACCCCGCTCTTGATGTGTTTCGTCAGATGTTTGTGAACGCCGAAAAGAGCCGTTGGGAAGATAACAAGGTCTTTGATCCCCATCTCGGCGCAGGCGTCGAGCACGGCGTTGACCACGAAATCGCCGTTGCGGAGGTGGTGGTGGAAGGAGATGGTCATGCCACTCTTCAACCCCGACGCGCTGATGGCAGCCTTGATGTCGGGAAGGGTCTTGTCGGTCCTTGTGTTGAAGGCCGTTCTGTTCCTCTTCCCGAAACGGTTGCCCTCGGGCGGTCTTCTGTCATGGCCCTTGAAGTGCCTGACCTCCCCGTAACCCGGTATCGAGTCGGGAATATTACGTCCTGCGGCGTTGATAGCCATTACTTTTCACCTCCGGCTTTGAGACCGGCCCGCTGGAGAGTGAATTCCGCCCTCTTGACCACGGGCTTGTCGACCATCTTCCCGTCGACCTGGACCGCCCCAAGACCCCTGGCCGCGGCTTCGGCGGCGGCCTCCACGATCTTTTTAGCCTGTTCTATCTCCTTGGCTGTCGGCGTGAAGACATCGTGGATTATCGGTATCTGGTTCGGATGGATGACGCTCTTGCCCTGGTAGCCCAGCTGTTTGACCCATTCACTCTCCCGTCTGAGACCGGCGTCGTCGGTGATGTCGGCGAAGACGGTGTCCAGGGCGTCGACACCTGCGGCGTGGGCAGCCAGAACGACCATCCTTCGGGGTCCGATGAGCTCTTCGCTGTTGGGAGAGCGGGTCGTCTTGAGGTCGGCCCTGAGGTCTTCACCTCCGGGGCAGATGGCGGCCACCCTTCTGGAGGCCTTCGCTATGTCATAGGCCCTCCAGATGCCAAGGGCCGTCTCTAGAAGGCAGAAGATGAGAGTCTTGCCTACACGGATCTTGGCCTTGCTCTCTATTTGGGAGAGAGCCTCGTCCATAAGGGCGATATCCTTCGGGTTTTCCACCTTGGGTATGCGGATGCCGTCGATACCGCAGGGCACGACAGTCTCGATGTCGGTTCTCCAGAATTCGGTGTCCATGGCGTTTATCCTCACGGTGACCTCGCAGCTGCCGAAATCGCCCCTTCTGAGAACGTCCCTGACCAGTATGCGCGCAGCGTCCTTTTCGCTGACCGCTACGGCATCCTCAAGGTCAAGGATGACACCATCGGGGTTAAAAAGGTGCCCCCTAAGGAGCATATTGGGATTGTTGCCGGGCAGGTACAGCTTTGTCCTTCTCAGTCTCATGCGGCCTTCCCCCCTGCGAGCCGTCTCACGGCCGCCTCGACCCTGGCCTTGAGCACAAGGTCCCCGGCTCCATTGTCCTGGATGGAGACGAAAATGTCCCGGACACCCAGGCTTTTGAGGGTGTCCTTTGTTGCCTTTACCATAGCCTCGCCGAAGCGGGCTACGCTTGCCCCCTCCATCACGATGGATATGCCCCGACCCTTTTCTGCTTCGGTCACGGTGACGATACAGTCCATCGATTCGAGGGTTCCTGCCTGGGCTGTTTTCATCTTCTTACCTCCCTGTGTCAAGCGACGTACTTCGTCTTGCCGTTCATCGCTTTCAAAAAACCGGGGCCCACCCGAAGGTGAGCCCCGGGCTCATTGATCTTTCCTGGTTATGCCCTTGCGGTTTACGATCCGCGATTAAGGGTTTTGCAGGTTTTCAGGTTTTGCATTCCCGTTCACCGTTGACCGTTCACTGTTAACGCCTTTAGGTTTTGCCCCTTCCGTCTCACGCCTAACGTCTCAAGCTCTTAAGGTCTTCCTGCCGCCTGCGTTGCATAGGGTTTTGAAGTGGGTTTCCCCATAAACAAAGGTTTTTGCTCTTCTCTGTGGCCCCACCCTCTGCGTTCTCTGTGGTGAGATGCCTTGGCCTTGGGTTTACCTTCTCACGTCTCACGTCTCACGTCTCACGGTTTTTATGCCAGATGCTCCCAGGCGCACATCTCGCGTGCCTTGGCGCAGATCTCGTCGGCCTTCTTGTCAAAATCGGGGTCGATCTTGCCGGCGATAGCCTTGGCCATTTCGAGGGTGGAAACTGCCTTTTTCTCCCAGTCCTTGTCGCCCTTGTCATCGCGCCAGATGTCGTAGGTGAGGTACTTGCTCTCCACGAGCACGTCGCCGATGGCCTTCTCGAGCCTGGCGGCATGGTCATTGAGCCCCAGGTATTCGAGCATCATGACCGCCGTGATGAGCAGGCCGCAGGGGTTGATCTTGTACTGGTGTGCGTACTTCGGAACCGAACCGTGGCTCGGTTCGAAGAGAGCGGCCTCTTCGCCGATGTTGCCGCTGGGTGCGAATCCCATGCCGCCGACCAGCTGTGAAGCCTCGTCGGAGAGGATGTCGCCGAAGACGTTGGAGGTGACGATCACCTGGTAGTCCTGGGGGTTCTTGATAAGCCACATTGCGGTTGCGTCGGCGTTCTCTTCACGGGAATCGATATCCGGGTACTCCTTGGCGATCTCCAGGAAGCGCTCTTTCATCATGCCGTCGGTGGCCCTGATGACGTTGGCCTTGTTGCAGCATACCACGCTCTTGAGGCCGTTGGCCTTGGCGTACTCAAAGGCTGCACGGATGATCCTGTCGCATCCTTCCTTGGAGTAGACCCTCCAGGATACCGCAACTTCCGACTTGTCCTTGAAGCGCTCCATGCCCGGATGCAGGTCGAACATCTCGCGGGGGAGCGGGCGCCACTCCACGGCCGAGTAAAGGTCCTCGGTGTTCTCGCGGAAGAGCTTGATATCGATCTTGGGGTCGCCCTTCAGGGGGCATTCGAGGCCGGGCATCAACTTTGCGGGGCGGAAGTTGATGAAGAGGTCGAAGATCTGGCGCATCTGGAGGATGGCCGACTTGAAGCCTTTCACTCCAGCCTTGGAGGTGATGGCGGCCATGAGGGTGGCGTCGGTGTTCCTGACCTTGTCGATGGTCTCCTGGGGTACGGTGTTCCTTCTCTTGTCACCCTCGGGGAACTCCTTGCAGGTCTTTTCCCACATGCACCAGCCCATGTCGGCGCGAACCCAGTCGATGGGCGCGTCAAGGGCCTGCATGACTATCATTGCGGCTTCCATAACGTCGAAGCCCGAATCATCCCCCGGAATATAGGCTACCTGGTATCTGTCCTTCTTCTCCTTGACTTGCATAACGTTCCTGGCCATATTATTGCCTCCTTGTTTTAAAAAGCGTAACTTGTAACTCGTTACTTGTTACTCGTGAATCGTGAACCGGGAGGGGCAAAGGCAGGGCCCCGTCCACCGTTAGCGCCCTTGATCCAGCCCCCTGCCTCTCAGATTTTGACTCTCCCACAAAAAGACCCGGGTTTTCCTCTCTCTTGCACCCCTCTGCGGCCCTCTGTGACCTCTGTGGTGAGATGGTTTGATTTTGGCTTTGGATCGTTCCCTCCCGTTCACCGTTAACCGTTTACGCACTTGATCCTGGAAGTCACGAGTCATGCGTTACGGTCTTGCAGCCTTGCTTTCCGTTATCCGAGTTACGAGTTACGCGTTACGAGTCACGCGTTACGGTCTTTTAAAGCCCCAGACTCTTCTTCACGTGGGGGATCAGCCCCCCGTCCTCGATCAGACCCTTCACGAAATCCGGGTAGGGCGGGAACTTGAAGGTCCCTTTGGGTGTCACGATCTCGCTCCTGTCAAAATCGATGGTGACTTCCTGACCCTTCTCAAGCGCGTCCACCGCTTCCGGGCTTACCACGATGGGCAGCCCTTCGTTGAGGGCGTTGCGGTAGTAGATCCTGGCGAAACCCTTTGCTATGATCGCGCCGATGCCCCTTACCTTGAGGCATGTGACGGCCTGCTCACGGGAAGAGCCGCAGCCCCAGTTCTTTCCACCAACGATGATGTCCCCCGCCTGTGCGTTCCTGGTGAACTCGGGGTCGAGATCCTCGAGGGCGTACTTGCCCATCTCGGCGCGGTCAGAGACGGTGTAGGTGTACTTGCCCGGGAAAATGACGTCGGTGTTGACGTCGTCCCCGTATTTCCAGACCTTTCCGGTGATCTTCATGGTCCTAAAGCACCTCCCTGGGATCGGAGATCTCGCCCTTGAGAGCGGAGGCAGCGACTGTCATCGGGCTGGCAAGGTAGATGTTGCTCTCCTTGTTGCCCATACGTCCCTTGAAGTTCCTGTTGGCTGTCGAAATGCATGTCTCGCCCGGCGCCAGGATCCCTTCGTGGTTGCCCATGCAGGGGCCGCAGCCCGGGTTGGTGATTACGCACCCGGCGTCCAGGAAGACATCGATAAGCCCTTCCTTCATGGCCTGGCGGAAGACCGACCATGAAGCGGGAATAACGATCGTCCTTACCGCAACTTCCTTGTCCTTCAGGATATCCGCGGCAAGCCGCAGGTCCTCGATGCGGGCGTTGGTGCAGCTTCCCAGGAACGCCTGGTGAACGGGTGTGCCTTTCACTTCCCCGATGGGGGCATAGTTGTCGACGGTATGGGGTTTGGCAACACATGGCTCGATGTCGCCCAGGTCGTAGTTGAGCTCCTGTGCGTATACGGCGTCTTCGTCGGCCCACATGGCCTCCCATTCGTCCGTCTTGGCGATGGGTTTGATGAAATCCAGGACCTTCTGGTCAGGGGGGCATACGGCGTTCTTCGCGCCGATCTCGATCCCCATGTTGCAGAGGGTCATCCTCTCCGCCAGGGACATTTCCTCGATGGCCGGGCCGTGGAACTCGATGGACATGTAGTCAGCGCCGTCGGCCTTTATATCGCCAGCGATCTTGAGTATCAGGTCCTTGGCGGATACTCCTTTGTTGAACTTGCCCTTGACGGTGATCTTCATCGACTCCGGGACGCGGAACCATATCTGACCCGTAGCCCAGGTGGCTGCCATCTCGCTTCGGCCTATACCCGTGGAGAAAGCTCCGAAGGCGCCGTAGGTGCAGGTGTGGCTGTCGCTTCCCACCATGACCAGACCGGGCAGTGCAAAGCCCTCTTCGCACATGATCTGGTGGCAGACGCCGCCCTTGCTTGTGACATCGTAGAAGTACCTGATGCCCTGTTCCTTGACCACTTCCCGGATCTGCTTGTGGTTCTCCGCGTGCTTGTCTGTTGGTGCCGGAATGGCGTGGTCAAGGATGAACACCAGGTGATCAGGTTTCCATACCTTGTCAACGCCGATCTTCTTGAAGGTTCCCCAGATCGGTGCCGCGTTGTCGTGGCTCATGCAGAAGTGAGGTTCGACTATCACGACCTGCCCGGCCGAAACGGATTCCCCAGCTGCCTTGCCAAGAACCTTTTCAGCGAATGTCTTTCCCATGCCGACCTCTCCCTCCTACTTGCTGGCGGCCTTTTCCTTGAGGTACTCGATGAGGCCGCCGGCCTTCATGATGTCCATCTCAAGGTCCGCCACAGCGTCGCCGTGAAAGGAGTTGCCGTTGGTGAGATCCCTGATCTCGCCCTTCTCCAGGTCGACCTCGAGATCGTCGCCGTCCTTGATCTTCCCATCCTTGATCGCCTGGCTGAGCCCCTTGACGAATAGGACCGGGTATCCGTTGTTGATGGCGTTGCGGTAGTAGATCCGCGAGAAGGATTCGGCCAGGATCACCGGTACTCCGGCGTACTTGAGGCAGTAGACGGCGTGCTCGCGGGATGAACCGCATCCGAAGTTTGTCCCGGCGACGACAAAATCGCCTTCCTTGACTTCTTTTGCGAAATTCTCCTTGCCGGGCAGGTACTCGAAGGAGTACTGCGGCATTTTCCTGGGATCTGTCTCGGCCAGGTACTTGTTGTGGTAGATGAGGTCGGTGTCGATGTCATCACCAAAGACCCAGGCCTTTCCGCGAAGGACTTTATTTTCCATCAGTCGTCCCCTCCCTATCCGAGGATATCCCTGGGATCAGTTATCTTTCCGCGAATGGCCGTGGCCATTGCGGTCATCGGGCTTGCCAGGTAAGTATGGCTTCCCTTGCCAACCTTGCCGATAAAGTTCCTGTTGGTGGTCGACATGCCCACGTCGCCGCTCGGGAGAGCCCCGTAGTGCTCGGCGGTGCATAGCGCGCAGGTCGGGTTGGTAAAGATGACCCCGGCCTCGAGGAACTTCTGGATGTAGCCGGCCTCGGCGCACTGAAGCATTACTTCCCGGGTAGCCGGGGTAATGATGGCGCGCATTCCGGGAGCCACTTTGGATTTTGAAGCCTTGAGGACTTCGAATGCTGCCGAGATGTCCTCGAAACGGCCGTTGGAGCAGGAGCCGATGTGCACCTGGTCAACGTGCTCGCCGGCGACCTCGCGGACCTTCTTGACGTTGTCCGGCGCGTCTGGGCAGGATGTCATGGGTTCAAGGTTGTCCACGTTGAACTCCAGCTCCTGGCAGTAGACGGCGTCCGGGTCTGCTGAAAGGCTCTTGACCCTGTCCACGACCTCCTTGCCGGCCCTCTCAACCAGCCAGTCGAGGACCTTGCCGTTGGGCATTATGAGCCCTATCTTGCCACTCATTTCGGTGACCATGGAGCAGAGGGTTATCCTGTCCGAAAGGGACGACCTCTCGATTGTGTCGCCGTAGAACTCGGTGGACAGGAAGAACATTCCGTCGGCGCCGAGAGTCCCCACGATGTGCGTCAGCAGGTCGCGCATGCAGACGCCCTTTGCGAACTTGCCGTTGACGGTGATCTTCATCGTCTCGGGCACGCGGAACCAGTTGGTCCCCTCGAACCACGATGCCACGATGTCGGTATTCCCAACGCCGGTGGCGAAGGCGCCCACCGCCCCGAGGAGGTTCATGTGGCTGTCTGTCCCGAGGATGACGTCGCCGGGTTTTACAAGGCCGTTCTCAAGAAGAACATGCTGTCCGATACCCCAGTCCACGTCGAAGACCTTCTTGATGCCCTGCTTCTTTGCGAACTCCCGGATGATCTTCTGGTTTGTCGAGACCTTCTCCGAATGGGATGGAGCCTGAAGGTCGAAGGTGAAGGCCACCTTGTCGGGATCCCATACCTTGCCCTTCTTGTCGGTGACTTCTTCGAACTGCAGAACGCAGTTGGCGCCGCCGAAGTCGCGGGCCGTCGAGAGGTCGATATTGCACCAGACCCTCTCTCCGACCTTGACCTCCTTGCCGGCTGCCCGCCGGATGATCTTCTCGATCATCGTTTTGCCCATGGGTCACGCACCTCCTGTTTTGGATCGTTCCTGCTAGAGAAGCCCGAGGAACGACTTGATGGTCTCGAAGTTGATGAAATCACACTTGTTGATGACCACTGCCTCCGGGCAGCGATACCCGCCGTCGCCCTCCTTGGCGTGAACGGCTATGCAGTGACAGATCCTCGAGGGTATGCCGTTACGCATGGCCAGGCCGACACCGGAGAAGGGGTGGCGCAGATCCTTGCCCATCTGGGACTTCACTGCCTTGCCGTCCTTCTTTTCGTACTCCACCAGTTTGCCAACGTCATGGAGGATCGCGCCGGCGATAAGTGTGTCATGGTCAAGCTCGAACCCGCCGTTGTCCTTGTAGAGGGGGTTGTACTCCTCGTAGATAACCTTTGCCATTCTCGTCACGCCCCTGTTGTGGACGTTGAGAGAGGCTGGGCAGTCGGGGATGAGCAGTGTGAAGGGGATCTTGTCCATATCTTCCGGCTCCCATCCGCCGGTCTTGAGCGCATCCTCGATGGTTGCTACGACCTTTTCCCTGAGCTCCTTGTCCTGGATCCAGTCGATCTCGGGGATCATCTTCACGATCCTGTCTCTCATGTTCCATCCCTCCAATGGTTTTTGAGACTCAAGCGCCTCTATCTATTTACTTGACCTCAAGGGCCAGCCCTTCCTGTAAAGTCCTGTAGATCCTCTCTATGTGCCCCGCCGAAAGCGATTGGGCCCTTGCCACGTCATGATCGATGATAGCCTCGTAAATGGTCTGGTGTTCATTGAAGAAGGCCTCCTTGTCTGCAAGCAGGGAGTAGATCCTTTCGTGGGTGGCCATGATCAGGTTGAAGGTCATCTTCACTATATTGATGAACACGAAATTGTGGGTAGCCTCTGCCAGCATCAGGTGGAAATCGAAATCGTCCTGGGATCTCTTTTCGATGTGCTCCAGGTTTTTCTCGGTCCTGGAGAGAACCTTGCGCAGCTTCATCAGGTCCGAAGGCATGGCATGCATCGCCGCCGCTCCGGCAATTGCCGGGTCCAGGGCTCTCCGGGCCTCCATAAGCTCCAGCACGGCCTCGTCCTCCAGCGGCATGTTCCTGGAATCGGCCGTCTCTCCCCGGGGTTTTCGGACAAAACGCCCCTTGCCAGGGACGCTGTCGATAAGCCCCAGCAGCTCCATGACCCTGAAGGCCTCTCTCAGGGAGCTTCTGCTCACACCCATCTCCGACATGAGCTGCCGCTCCGGGGGGAGCGGGTCTCCCGGCAGCAGTTCGCCCGATGCGATCAGCTCCTTTAGCTCGTTGACCACCTGTTCGTATATCCTTGTGTGGCGAAGTCTTTTTTCGATCATATCTTCCCTCCTCGGTGGACCACCCAGTACACTTTATATACCAGGTAGACCCTTTGTGCAAGTGTTCGCAATAAGACTAAATGTTCAGGCAATTTGAAACTTTATTTTGCATACAAACGTTTGACAACTTCCCCGGATTCAACTAACATAACCTGGTCCGGGGGGTATAGGTACCGGCTATTCAATGTGAAATGTTGTGTCGGACAACATTTCACAACTCTTCCCAAGCATCATTCTGTCGTTTTTCAAGTGGAGTTCCTGTCTTCTGTTCTCCGCGAGTCCCGCGGAAACGGTACCTTTGACGACCCTCGTGGGGTCGGAACAATTCGAGGATTTCCCCCCATCTTCTGTTTCTGCATGTGTAAATCCAAAGGAGGGATTTTGTCATGAAAGCAGGACGAAAAACTTTTCTGATCCTTGCCCTTGCCCTTGTGGTGGGGCTGACCTCGATCCCCGCCGCATCAGCAGCCGGGAATGTAGTCATGGTCGATTTCAGCTGGAGCAGTGTCCAGATGCATAACCGGGTTGCCGGTTTCATCCTGGAACATGGTTACGGCTTCTCGCCGGATTACATGTTCGCTGAATCCGTTCCAGGGCTCACAGGCCTTCAGCAGGGCGACATCGATGTAGCCATGGAGATGTGGATAGACAACGTTCTCGAGTGGTACACCGATGCCGTTGAGGAAAACAAACAGGTTCTTGACCTTGGGTCGGTTTTCCCTGATGCCCCTCAGGGATGGTATGTACCCACCTACATGATCAAGGGTGACAAGGAACGCGGTATCGAGCCCATGGCCCCGAACCTGAAGTCGGTCTTTGACCTTCCCCAGTACTGGGAGCTCTTCAAGGATCGCGAGACCCCAGACAAGGGGCGGTTCTACAACGCTATCCCCGGATGGGTCGTACACGACATCAACCTGAAGAAACTGGAGGCTTACAACCTCACCGAAACATTCATCAACTTCGATCCGGGTTCCCAGACAGCGCTTATGACTGCCATAGTCTCTGCCTATGAGAAGGGCGAACCTGTCCTTGCCTACTACTGGGAGCCGGAGTGGATCATGGGCATGCTGGACATGACCCTGCTGGAGGAACCCGAATACGACGAAAAGCTCTGGAACGAGGAGAACAAGTTCGCATGCGCTTTCCCCGCAGCCAGGGTCCATGTTGGGATCAACGCCGAATTTGCCAAAAAGAACCCAGAGATCCTTGCTTTCCTCGAAAAATACGAGACCACCCTTGCCCAGAACAACCAAGCCCTTGCCTACATGCAGCAGGAGGAAGCCACTGTCGAGGAAGCGGCTATCTGGTTCCTCAAAAACTACAAGGAAGTCTGGAAGGCATGGCTCCCCGGTGATGTGGCCGGGAAAGTCGAGGCAGCCCTTGCAGGCAAGTAGACGCCCATGGCGGAGAACGTTATTGATGTAAAGGAACTCTGGAAGGTCTATTCGAAAAAGGATATCGATCTCAACGTCGAAGACGAAGAGATGGTCGAGTCGCTGGACAAGTCCAGCGACTCGGTCGTCGCCGTAAGGGATGTAACCTTCTCCGTTAAACCCGGCGAGGTCTTTATTGTCATGGGTCTCTCGGGCAGCGGAAAATCAACGCTGATACGCTGTCTTCTTAGGCTTGTCGACATTTCCTGGGGCAGCGTGACGATCAACGGCCAGGACGTAACGGCCATGAACAAGAAGGAACTGACGGAATTCCGACGCAACCAGGCAGCCATGGTCTTTCAGCACTACGGACTCCTCCCTCACCGGACTGTCATCGAGAACGTTGCCTTTGGCCTGAAGCTTCGGGGGATTCCAAAGAAGGAGCGCAGGGAGAGGGCTCGCGAGACGCTCAATATCGTGGGGCTGGAGCAGTGGGGTGATTACTATCCTGCTTCCTTGAGCGGAGGGATGCGCCAGAGGGTTGGGATAGCCCGGGCCCTGGTGGCGGACACACCCCTTTTGCTTATGGATGAGCCCTTCAGCGGTCTCGATCCCCTGATCCGGCGCGAGATGCAGGATGAACTGGTCCGGATCCAGGAGGAACTACACAAGACGATCTTCTTCGTTACCCATGACCTGGACGAGGCCATGCGCCTTGGTGACCGCATGGCGGTAATGCGAAACGGCGAGATAGTCCAGATAGGCAGACCTCCTGAGGTCTTTGCCAATCCGGCCGACGATTATGTCGCGAGGTTCGTGCAGGACAAGCGTGACGAGATCCGGAAGACCGACGAACAGATGGCCGCGCTGGCTGCGCAGTCTGAAAAGGCGGGGACCCCTGATGTTTCCTGAAGCCTTCAAATACTCAGTTGCGAAGAGCGTTAATAGCGCCATTAAATGGCTGCTGAACACCCACGGATCGGCCTTCGACAGTTTCTCATCCGGGATACTGAGTCTTCTGCTGTGGGTGCAGGGCATTCTTGTCTCAATCCCCTGGTGGGCCTACATAGCCTTCATCGCCCTCATGGCCTGGATAGCCACAAGGAAGATCATTCCTGTTATTGTTCTCGCGGTGCTCCCGATCTTTATCGGCATGTTCGGACTCTGGCACCTGGCGCTCGAGACGCTGGCCCTGGTAATAACATCGGTGGTGATAGCCCTTGCCATCGGGATACCCATGGGCGTTCTCATGGCTGAGGCGAGATACTTCGCAGAATTCATCAAGCCCGTGCTGGACGCCATGCAGACCATGCCCAGCTTCGTATACCTGATCCCGGCGATGATGCTCTTCGGCCTGGGGAAGGTCCCGGCCGTTATAGCCACACTGATCTATGCCCTTCCTCCTGTGATGAGGCTCACATGTCTGGGGCTTCAGCAGGTACCCAGGCCGGTGCAGGAGGCGGCGCTGGCCTACGGCGCGACCCGGTGGCAGCTTCTCAAGGAGGTACGCATACCCCTTGCCATGCCTTCGATCCTGGCCGGTGTCAACCAGACCACCATGATGGCTCTGGCCATGGTCGTAATAGCGTCCATGATCGGAGCCCGCGGCCTGGGCCAGGAAGTTCTCATGGCCATCAACCGTATAGACGTCGGAAGAGGATTCGAGGCCGGCATCTCCATCGTTATCATGGGTATTGTCATCGACCGCATCACCCAGGGCCTCGCCAAGAGGTGGGACCCGAACAGGAAGTAAACCTGTAACTCGTGACTCGGAAGATCAAAAGGCGTGAACGGTAAACAGTCAACAGTAAACGGTGTCACAAAAAGCTTTGAAAAGTTGTCCTTACCGTTCACCGTTTACCGTTTACGCACTTGACTCTTCGTTTAACGTCTCACGGGTTTTTCTCCTTCCTGCTGCCTGCAGCCTGACTCCTGTCTCCCCGGGCTTACGCTCTTCCGTCTCACGTCTCACGTCTTACATCTCACGCATTTGGTTTTTACGTACTTTCCCCATCGACCGGGAAGGCCTGCAACGGTTAGAATATCATCTGAGGACCTGTAACCGGTCCCACCTTCCAACATCCAAAGGAAAGGATGATGATCTTGAGAAAAGCATCTCTGCTTGCCCTTGCTCTCCTTCTGTGCCTCGTTCCCGCCGCGCTGGCCACGGAGACGGCTCCCTCGAAATTTACCCTCTTCGTCGACGCCGGATGGGTAAAAGCTAACGCTTCCAGTGTTGTCCTGGTCGACGCCAGGGCTTCCACGCTCTACGCCAAGGGACATATCCCCGGGGCGGCGAACGCTGAATGGACCTACTTCGCCAACGTGAAGGGGCAGCCGGGCAATCCCGGCTGGGGAGAGATATTTCCCAAGGATACCCTTGCGAAAAAGATCGGCGCTCTCGGGATAAACGGCAAGAAGCCCATCGTGGTCTACGGCGACTGCGGCGGCTGGGGGCAGGAAGGCTGGGTGGCCTGGATACTTCGCCTCTCGGGGATAGAGAACGTCCGTGTTCTTGACGGAGGGTACAATGCCTGGCTCGCCGCGGGCGGTAAAGCCTCAACGACGGCGACCAAGCCCAGGGCCGTGGCCTTCTCCATAGCCTCCTTCCAGGGAGGCTACAAGGTCACCACTCCCTGGCTGGCATCCAAGCTCGGCGAGGTCAAGGTTGTAGACGCAAGGACCCCCTTCGAGTATGAAGGAGGAAGGATCTTCCAGGAGCGCCGGGGAGGGCATATCCCTGGAGCGATCAACATCCCCTATGACGTCGTCTTCAAACCCGACATGACCGTCCGGGAAGTGGAGGAACTCGACGCCATATTCAAAAGCTACGGTCTCGACCCCGAGGACGAGATAGTGGTCTACGACACCGCCGGCGTAAGGGCGGCCCACCTGGTTATGGTTCTGAGGATGGCCGGCTACGACAAGGCCCGGAACTACGACTCCTCCTTCCATGAGTGGGCCGGAACTCCAGAGCTGGAAGTGGTCCAGGGCAAGGAACCCGGCGGACAGGCACCTGCGATTGAAGAGATAGCCGAGGAGGAGCCGCCCCAGCCGGAAGCCGCGGAAGGGCAGTCCTCCTAGAATATGTCCATTTCGGTCGAGATAGCCGGCGGGGGCTCCTACAGCCTGGACCCCCCCGTCGACGGCCAGGACCTTCTGCAGAAGCTGGGTGCCGGATGCGACAGGAAGATCGTCGCATGGCACGTGAACCGCTACCTGAGACCTCTGGATTGGCCTCTCAGGGAAGACTCACTTATCGATTTCGTCGACACCTCCTCCTTCGAAGGAATGTCAGTCTACAGGGGCACGCTGGTCTTTGCCCTATCCCTGGCCTGCCGTGGAGCCCTCGGCGACGGAATATCGGTACGCCACTCCATCAGTGACGGATACTACTGCGAACTCCAGTCAGGACCGGCCTCGCCGGAACAGACGGGCCTGGTCCGGGATGCGATGGAGTATATCATCCGCAGGGACCTTCCCGTAAGGAGGGAGGTCCTCAGCATCGACTCCGCCGAGAGGATACTTCTGCAGCAGAACGAGCCCGACACGGCGGATCTTCTCAAGTACGCAGGAGTGGATCCGGTGAACCTGTACCAGTGCGACGGAGTCTACGGCTTCTTCTACGGCCCCCTGGCACCTTCGACCGGCTACCTCTCCTCCTGGGAGCTGGTCCCTTTCCGGGAAGGGATGGTCCTGAGGTTCCCTACCGTTGCATATCCCCTGGAACTTCCCCCCTTTACCCCCGCCGAGAAGCTGGCCGACGTATTTAACGAATACGGCGACTGGCTACAGATCCTCGGGGTAAAGACCATGGAGAACCTTCACAGCCAGGTGATCGACAACAAGGCCAGAGAGCTCGTCCTGGTTAGCGAGGCCCTTCACAGCCAGAAGCTCAACAGTATGTCCGAACGCATAACGGCAGGGCACAAGAAGAGACTGATCTGCATCTCCGGTCCCTCGGGGTCCGGCAAGACCACAACTGCGGAGAGGCTCTCTATCCATCTCCGGGCCATGGGAGTTAAGCCCCTGGCGGTATCACTGGACGACTACTTCCTGGACCGTGAGAAGACCCCCCGCGACTCTGAAGGCAACTACGACTTCGAAGCCATCGAAGCCCTGGACCTGGAGCTTATTAACGGGCAGCTTGAGGATCTTCTGGAGGGCAGGGAGGTTACCCTCCCGCGATTCAACTTCCTTACCGGCAAACGTGAAGAGGGTCCCAGGGTAAGGATGGGCAAAGACGACATCCTTATCATCGAGGGGATCCACGGGCTCAACAGCAGGATCACCAGCCAGATACCGGCGGACATCAAGTTCAGCGTCTACATCTCGCCTCTCACCGGCATTAGCCTGGACAGGCACAACAGGACCAGCACCACCGACAACAGGCTCCTGAGGAGGCTCGTCAGGGACCGGCGGCTCAGGGGCAAGAGCGCATCCACGACCCTTGCGCAGTGGCCTTCGGTTATCAGGGGGGCTCAGAGGTACATCTTCCCCTACCAGGAGCTTGCAGACGAGATGTTCAACTCGGCGCTGGTCTACGAACTCGCCGTCCTCAAGGGCTACGCTGAACCGATGCTGAGGACCGTCAGGGAGGATTCGCCAGAGTTCGGCGAGGCAGCTCGTCTACTCAATATCCTTCGATTCATACCCTATATTCCTGCCGATTACGTCCCTGACAACTCCATCCTCAGGGAGTTCATCGGAGGCGGGTGCTTTGAGTAAGGGCATATTGCGTAATAAGTTAGACGTGAGAAGTGAGATGAAAAACCCCTGGATCGAGGCCAGACCCGAGAACTTGCACCACAGAGGACGCAGAGGGCCGCAGAGAAAATCTTTTTGCTGTATAAACCAGGAAAGTAAAGCCTTGGGGTCAGACCTTGAATTTAAGCATTTGCATGCAATAACTCTGGCAGCAGGAGTAAGACTTCAGGAAGAGAAAGATCGACTGCGTAAACGGCACCTAGTCGCTTTCGCTCCGGGCAGCGCGAAGCCTCCCGAGGTGATCCACCGAGGTTCTCTCCCATGCGCGTAACCATGTCCGACGTCGCCAAGGCAGCTGGAGTCAACAAGGCGACGGTCAGCCGGGTTCTCCGGGGCGATTCCCGCATCAGCCCTTCCACAAGCGAAAAGGTCTGGGCGGCCGTAAAGGAGCTGGGCTATCGCCCCGATGCCATTGCCAGGGGTCTCTCCAGCAGCAGCAGTGACACGGTCGGTGTCTTCCTGAGGGATATCTCCTCCCCCTGGGCAGGTGAATACCTGGCCGGCCTGGAGAGGGTGCTCTCACGCCACGGTATTGAGTTCATCCTCCGCGCGACCGGGGGCGACCCGCAGCAGAGGCGAAACGCCATGTACCGGCTCCTCTCGAGGAGGGTCGACGGATTCGTCTGGCTTGACGGTGAACCGGAACCTGACGCCGGCATCCCTTCCATTACCGTGGGCAGAACCAGGGCCGGAGGGGCCTCAGTGTCAGTCGATATCGGTTCCGCCGCTTCACAGCTGACCCGGCTGGCTGAAGGCCGCAAGATCGAGGTCTTCCAGGGGGAGAACCCCCTTTTCCCCGGCATTCAGGTTCTCCTGCCGGGGGATACGGAAAGGGGAGGAGGGACTGTCAGAATCTTTGACGGTCTCCTTCCTCCCCGGAACGGATCCTCTTCAGAGGGTATTGCCGTTGTCTGCGCCACCAGGCGATGCCCCGTGGTCCCTTCCGGGGCCTGGAAGCTCTACTGGCCCGCCTTCGAACTGGGCACACTATCGGCCAGGCTGCTTCTGAACACCATTCAGGCCAAGGGCGTCCGCCCCGGCGCAGTTTCGGTACTCCCTGTCCTTTCGGGCCCCTTCTAATCCTTTCCGTGTATCCTGTTCACTGCCAGAAGGTCTGTCAGAAGGGCCTGGCCGGTCTCCACCCTCCCGGCACCGGGTCCCACAATAGTGACCTCTCCAAGATGGTCGGTGACCAGGGTAAGTGCATTGGTGGCATCCATGATCCCCGCCAGAGGGTGGGTCAGGGGGACCTCCCCTGGAGCGACTTTCGCGACCAGCTTGCCCCCATCCCTTCCGACCTCTGCGATCAGCTTTATCCTTGCACCCCTGCCCTTGGCAGAGGCAATATCATCCGGCGTGATATCCGTTATCCCCTTGCGATCCACATCTTCCACTTTTATCGGTTCACCCATGATGACCTTGGCAAGCACCTGGACCTTCACCGCCGCGTCCCAACCCTCCACGTCACCGGTGGGGTCCGCTTCGGCATAACCCAGCTCCTGGGCCTTTTTCAGGGCCTCGTCGTAGTCCATGCCCTCTTCCATCCGGGAAAGGATGTAGTTGGTGGTCCCGTTGACGATACCCATGGCTCCCGTGATGTCGCAGCCGGCCAGGGCCTCGCGGGCAAGGTTCAGCGTCGGAGTTCCGCTCATTACCACGCCCTCGAAAAAGTAGGAGACCCCCGTGCTCTCGGCCAGGGCCAGCAGCTCTGGGAGTGCGATCGATACGGGGCCCTTGTTGGTGGATACCACGTGAACGCCCTTCTCCAGGGCGGTCCTGATATGGCTTACGCCCGGTTCTCCTGTGGTGAGGTCCGTGTAGGTTGCCTCGGTGATCACCTGGGCATAACCCCCCCTGATCAGCGAGAGGGTGTCCTTCTCAGTCGCGTCGGGGTGGTTCTTCAGGGTCCCGTTTTTATCGATCTCCTCGAGAATGGACCTCAGATCGACGCCGGCGGAGTTCAGAACCGAACCCTTCACCGGGTCAGCGATGAAGGTCACCTTGCACTCGAAACCGTAGCGCTCCCTGAGGGTACACCGCTTTTCCTCCAGAATCCTTGCCAGTCCCTGACCCACGTTGCCGAATCCTACCAAACCCAGATTCCACATATCCAGAGATCACCTCCTGTCAAATTCGCACCTGGATCCCCAGTCTCTCAACCGTTTCGGCCTTGGGGCGTCCGTCGCTGTCCCATCCTCTCAGTTCATAGTACTCCTCAAGCATCCTGTCGAAGTCCTCACGCTTGAGGGATACCTTCTCTTCACCCCTGGGTGGCATGGGAAGCGGGTCCTCGAACATCCTCGGCGGCAGGGTATCGTCCTTCCTTGAGATCCCTGCCTCACGGATGTTGAACATCCTGATATGGTTCCAGATCCTCTCGCCGGCAGTGAGGTATTCCTCCTCGCTGATATCCCAGCCGGTTACGTGCCTGAGACAGGCCAAAGCCCTCTCCTGGGCGTAAGGAGCGAAGTCACATACCACCAGCGAATATGCTGCTGCTCTCTCGTCCTGGACCGTTTTGACCGTCTTTGCCATTCCCTCCGTGGAGAAGCGGGGCAGGTGCCCGTCCAGTTCGCCGAGCACCGTCCAGGCTCTCTGGTGGCAGCCTCCGCGGTCGGAGGTGGCGTAGGCCAGGGCCATTCCCCAGGTCGCCCTGGGTTCGTAACCGGGAAGCTCAAGCCCCTTCACGTGGATGGCGAAGTGGTCCGTGTCATTGCCGATCTCCGCGGCGGCGGCCTTTACCCCATTGGCCAGGACCTCTCCGAGACCTCTCCTGTAGGCGACGTCCTCAAGAAGTTTAGCCTGTCCTTCGGCATCGCCGAACTCCGGCGCTTCGGGGAGGATGCCTCTCTGCCGGCACTCCATGGCGAAACCCGCTATGCCCCCGGCCGATATGGTGTCCAGTCCCAGCTGGTTGCAGATCCTTACGGCCTTTGTCAGCAGGGGCATCTTCCCAACACCGTTGTTGCTCCCCAGGAGGGCGATGGACTCGTACTCCACCTTGACAGGGTGTCCGTCGTCCTCAAGGACCTTGCCGCAGATGATGGGGCAGTTGGAGCAGGCCACGTCCTTCTTGGTATAGTGCCTGAGGTTAGTCGAGACCAGCCCGTAGATGGGCACGAAGTAACCCTGCTGGAAGTTGTACGATGGCAGAATGCCCGTTCGGCTCATGGATTCCACCAGTGACGACGTCCCCACTATACGTCGAGTGTGGATCTGGTCATTGGCATTTATTGCCTTGACTATCTCTGCCACCTGTTCCCTGAAGGGGCCCTCCTCGGCGATTGGGATGCTGCCGGTTCCCCTGACGGCTATGGCCTTGAGGTTCTTGCTTCCCATGACCGCCCCGGTGCCGCCCCGTCCAGCGACACCGGCTCTGGACTTGTCGCTGTCGCTGTCCATGGTTATGGTGGCAATGGGAACAAGGTTCTCCCCCGCAGGACCTATCACCGCTACTCGGGCGTTACCGTCGGTCTTCTCCCGGACTGCAAAGACAGTGTCGTCAACGGTCTTTCCCCAGAGGTCCGAGGCGTCCCGGAGCTCCGCCTTGCCGTCTTCCAGCCAGAGATAGGCAGGTCTGTCCGCCTTGCCGGTGACGATGATCCCGTCGTAGCCCGCCATCCTCAGTTCCTTTGCGAAGTGTCCGCCGGCATGACTGTCGACGTACATGCCGGTAAGCGGCGACCTGGTTACCACGACGAAGCGCCCCGAGGTCGGGAAAGCGGTCCCCGTGAAGGGCCCCGTCAGAAAGATCAGGACGTTCCCGGGGTCCAGTGCCCCCGTTCCGGGCGCCATCATGGAATCCAGCAGGTAGACTCCCAGACCCTTTCCTCCTATGTACTTCCTTGCGATCTCTTCAGGGACCACATGGTCCCTGAAAGATCCCGATCCAAGATCGACGTGCAGAAACTTCCCGTACATCTCTCTTCCCCCCTTGCGAGATCGGAAAAATTGGCGTATTGGTCCGCCTGTTCTGCGGGGCTAAAAAAACCGAATAACTTCGCTATGATCCTCTCCGAAACGGTGTCGCGGATCTCCCTCTTAGCCTCTCGAGTGGCCTCTTCCAGGTCTCTGCTGAGCCTGTAGGTCTCTCCTGCTGCCCCGGTCTTCCCGGAGAAAGATATCAGTTCTTCTTTGATCCTTGAACATTCCCCAAGGGAGCGGATGATGCTGTCACAGGCAAGCCCCAGCTACCAGAGGAAACCCATGAGGAAGATCATGAAAAAGATCAGGAACGTACCCAAACCTTTTACCTCCTGAAAAACCATCATAGTATAGCCTCCAGGCTATATTCTATCGTGAAAAAGCCCCGACTTGACCGTTACTCTGAGGCCCAGTTGGTTTATTTTATGAAAATAAGTAAACTCTAGTTGACAAAACTCAGAAAGCGGATATACTTTGACATCGTGAGTACCAGATCGTTGCCCGGTGTTTTAACGATCCAGCCGGGATCTGCAACAGCGGTTGTTGCTTTTTTGTTTTGATCAAAAGTTTTTAACGCTTCAGACTTCAAACTTATCTTTTACAGGGGGTTCATCGCCACATGGTCCTTCGAATAAGATGCAGCCATCGGTCAGGAGATAACAAAGCAACGACAAAACTTTCAGCAGACCTGATCGGAGGGCTTGATATGTGGCACAAGGACAGCGCAGGCAACTGGTATATGTCGGAAACGAAAACCATCGAGGCAGAGGACGCTGCCCCAGCAAAGGAGTCGTGGCAGGGAAAGACCCTTTCCACGGCATTCCCGGGAATGGGCCCCGACAGCAGCATCTTCCTCTTCTCCAGCAAGGTGGCTGGGCAGTAGATAACTGCGTAAACAGTGAACGGTTGGTTCTGCGCCCGGAGGCTTATCCTCCGGGCCTTTTTGTTGCACCAGCCCTGGTTCTGGATTCTTCGTCTCATGTCTACTGCTTCTGATCCTGCCCTTTTCGTTGACCGTTCACTGTTCACTGTTTACGCCGCTGATCTTGCGATTTACGATTAACGATTCACGATTTACGTCTTCACTTCTCACCTCTCACTTCTCACGCCCTTGATACTGCCCCTCTGCTATACTTTTCCCAGAAGACTTCATGCGAGGGGATATGCAAACCATGACAACAGCCTATTTTGACGGTGCCTCCAGGGGAAATCCGGGCGAATCGGCAGCCGGAGCCTGCATCGTCAGCGAAGACGGCAAGGTGATCTGGGAGTTCTCCAGGGCTCTGGGCATTGGCACCAACAACGAAGCCGAGTATAAAGCCCTGATAATGCTCCTTGAGGAGATCGCATCCAGAGGTCTCAAAAAGATCACTGTTCGCGGCGACAGCCGTCTGGTGGTCTCCCAGGTGACGGGCAAGTGGAAGGTCCGCGAGGAGCGTCTCCGTCCTCTGGCGGAAAGGGCGAAGGATCTAGTCCGTGCCACAGGAGCGGCCCTTGAATGGGTCCCCAGGGAGAAGAACTCCATGGCCGACGCCCTCTCCAACAAGGCCTTCCTCTCGCCGGCCCAGGGGATGGCTTCTTTCCCTCCGGAGAACCTTGAACGTGTCTGTGATACGATCTTCATCGCCCACGGGAGCGCCGACTACGCCGTAGATGTAAGGCACCGCTCCTGCAGCTGCCCTTCCTTCCGCAACAGGGGCGATTGCAAACACCTCCAGGCAGCCCTCTCGCTCATGAAAAAGGGGGATGGAAATTGTTCATCCTGCTGACGGGGAACTCAGCAGCCGGCCCCTCAGAACTCTGTCGCTTCTCCCCCAGGGCCGAGGCCGACTTCATCTGGTGGGGGATCACCACCCCCGCGATGCGCTCAAGTTTTTGCCGAGGTCCCCTCACACACCCCGTCCTGATCTCCAGGGCGGCCCGCTTCCTGGCCGACTTCCCTACCCTGGTCGTCCGCTGTGGCTCCATCGATGCCCCGGTATGCCCCTATATGGAGACCGGTGCCAGACCAGGCGGGGACCCGGCGGCGGGACCAGCCGTTCCCGGCGCCAAACTTCTCTGGGACAGCGGTTTCAGCCTGGGAAGACTTCTTGCCGGCCTTTGCGAGCGCCTGGTAATAGGGGAATCCTGTACCGGTAACGGGGTCACCTCCAGGCTCACCCTCAGGGCCCTTGGTTACAGGGCCGACGTCCTGGAAGACTTCTCCTCCGGTAAAGAAGGGTCTTCTCCGTGGGAAAGGGCTTCTTCCAGACTGGGGATCCGACCCGGAGACATGATAGGACACGGCTTCGAGGCGGCCACCGAGCTTGGCGATCCTGTCCTGGTGACCGCAACGGCCATCACCGCAGGAGCCATGGGTGGTCCTGATATCCTCCTTGCAGGAGGGCTCCCCATGCTTGCCGTATCGGCCATCCTTCGGGACATGGGAGAGAAGGGGAGGATCAGCATATCAACTACGACCCGAACCGAAGAGGACCTTGGCGGTGCCTTCGGGACTATTTCGGAGCTGCTCGACCTCCAGGTCCAGCGGGCTGAAATCGGGAGTGTTTCAGATGGTGCAGGCGCTTCGGGCGCCGTCCTGCTCTCGGGCAAGTACGATATAACCCCCGAGAGGGTCCTTCAGAGGGTCTCATACCTCTGCGACGAGATCTCGGACCAGGGCCCCGGGCCAGGGAAAGAGGAGCAATGAAGCCCAGGGCGGGGTTGATCCTCTCCGTTGTTGTCCTTTCCCTCCTCCTTGCCATCTGTCTTCTGTGGGTCATCTCCGTGGGCGAGGTCCCCATACCCCGGGGTGATGTCCTCGGGGTCATATCGGGTCGTATCCCTTCATCGGACCCCAGATCGGTGATAGTCCTCTCCATACGCCTGCCCAGGGCACTGGCGGCCGCAGCTGCCGGAGCTGTTCTTTCAGGCAGCGGTGTGATCTTTCAGGGTGTCCTTTTAAATCCCCTTGCGGAACCCTACACCCTGGGTGTGGCCACCGGCGCTGCTCTCGGTGCCTCCTTAGCGATCACGCTTGGCCTCCCCTTCGTCTCGGCCTTCGCCTTCATCGGGGGCATTGGCGCCCTCTGGCTCGTCTGGATCCTTGGGAGGGGGGCCGGTGAAACAGCATCCCCGACCCGCCTGATCCTGGCCGGTGTCATAGTGGGCAGCATACTCGGTGCTGGTATCACCCTTATCAAGGCACTGGCAGGCGACCAGGTGGGGATCATTGTCCTCTGGCTTCTGGGGAGTTTTTCTCTTTCCTCGTGGGAACATGTAGCCTGGGGTGCCGCCTCGGCCCTGGCGATCCTGGTCCTGGGCCTTTTCTGGGCCCGTGACCTTGACATCATGTCCTCCGGAGCCGACCCCAGGTCCCTTGGTGTGGACGACAGGAAGACCTCGGGCTTTCTTCTCCTGGGCAGCTCCCTTGCTACGGCAGTTGTGGTATCCATGAGCGGCGTCATCGGTTTCGTAGGCCTAGTGGTCCCTCACCTGGTGAGGATAGTGTCAGGCCCGGCGCATTTCAGGCTCCTTCCGTTGAGCATTCTGGGGGGTGCCTTGCTCCTGCTGCTTGCTGACACCGCTGCCCGCTCTCTGGGGGAGCTTCCGGTGGGGGTAATTACCGCCCTCATCGGAGGACCGATCTTCTGCTTCCTGCTCTGGAGGGAAAGATAATGAGCCTTCTGTCACTTAAGGGGGTCAGGGTCACTCTCGGTTCAAGGGAGGTCCTTAAAGGGATCGACCTTCAGGTAATGCCCGGGGAGGTCGTAGCGCTCCTCGGCCCCAACGGGAGCGGCAAGAGCACCCTCCTGGCGGCCGCAGCGGGCGTAGGCAGAAGGGATACCGGCCGGGTCCTTGTCAAGGGAGACGATCTGGACTCCCTTTCCAGGCGGGAGGTCGCCAGAAGGATAGCCGTTGTGCCGCAGCAGACGGGGTTCATGATGCCCTTCTCTGTCATGGAGACGGTTCTAATGGGGCGCTTCCCCCTGGCAGGCAGGTTTGCCAGGCTGTCCGCCGGGGACCGCCTGGTGGCGGCCGAAGCGCTGGAGGCAGTCGACCTGGGATCCTTCGGTGAGAGGCTGGTGACGGACCTGTCGGGCGGGGAGGCCCAGAGAGTGGCCATAGCAAGAGCCCTCGCCCAGCAGACGGATATTCTTTTCCTGGACGAACCTGTCAGCGCCCTCGACCCGCGGCACGCCATCGCCGTTTTCCGTCTTCTCGAGGTGTTGCGGAAGGAGGGAAAGGGCATCCTTGTGTCCCTCCACGACATAAACTACGCTCTCAGGTTCGCCGACAGGATCGTATTCCTCAAAGACGGCCTCCTCGTAGAGCCGCCGTCGCCAAGGAAGGTGGATGAAGTGCTTCTTGCGGAGATCTTCGACACCCCCTGGATTCTTGAAGAGCTCTCCGGGGGCTTCAGGGCCGCTTTCCCGCTGGTCTGAGAGGACCTCTAGGAGACAAGGGCGAAGAGGGCGTTAAGAATCCCTCCGGCGGTCAGTGCCGCCAGAAGCATTATCCCGATGGAACGCAGCATGTCCGCTAGTCCCAGTTCACGCAACAGTACGATAAAGGTGGCTATGCAGGGGAAGGTCATGGCCAGGGTGACCACGGCTACTACCATCTGGTTGGGCTGCAGCCCCAAGGGAATGAGCATCCCTACGGCAATATCCTTTCTCAAAAAACCCAGCAGGATCGGTCCGGCCGTCTCGGGCGGGAGGCCCAGTACGCCCCTGAAGAGCGGGGAGAGGAAGGTGGATACGCTTTCCATCAAAGCCGAGGTGGAGAGCAGGTTGGCCACGAAAACTCCCGCCAGCACCATTGGGATGGCCTCGATAAGGAATCCCCTGATCCTGAACCAGAGCTTCATGCCGATCCCCTTGAATGAAGGCATCCTGTAGGGCGGTATCTCCACCACCAGTTCGGGGCTGTAACCCGGGAGAAGCTTGTGCAGTATCCTGCCCAGGATGACCCAGGAAGCGAAAAGCGTAGCATATACGGCCAGAACGTACCGCCCCCCCAGGTCGCCGAGGGCTCCTATGATCATGGCCTGAAGCCCCGCGCAGGGTATGGCCACGGAGATCAGTGTGGAGGCGATGAAGCGCTCCCTGGGTGAGTCAAGGATCCTGGTCGCCATGATACCCGGTACATTGCACCCCAGGCCCAGGAGATTGGGGACTATGGCGAAGCCGTGGAGGCCCACCTTGTGGAGAAGCGCGTCGAAGAGCACTGCGAATCGGGGGAGGTAGCCTACGTCCTCAAGGAAGCTGAGTACCGCGTAGAAGGCCACAACGTAGGGAAGCACCATCACCAGCGGGACGTAGAGCCCCGTGGTCAGAAGGCCGAAACTGAGTTCCGGGTCGATCTTCCCGTCGATGAGCATTCCGATAAGAGTCCTGAACAGTAAGGAGCCCTCCCCTCCGAGAAGGGGTCCCAGCCATTCGAAGACGGGCATGAACAGACCGTTGAAGATCGGGTCTAGCAGGTAATCAATAAGGCCCTCGCCTATTATTCGCACGGCCGTAAAGCTGCCCAGGACGGCAAAAACACCCAGAAGAGCCCCCCACCCCGAATGGACCGAAAGGTCCTCGATCCGGTCCCTTATGGTGTGGTGCCTGTGTTCCATGGTCTGTACCGAGGCGGTGATCTCACCGATACGGGCCCAGCGGTCAGCTCTGGGCACGGCTATGCCGGGCCTGGCCTCGCCAAGACGTGATATCAGTTCACTGATCCCCTGCCCTGTTACGGCGACGGTGCCCACCACGGGCACTCCCAGCGATCTCTCCAGGGCTGGTATGTCTATGTTGACCCCCTCGTGGCGTGCTTCATCGACCATGTTCAGGGCCACAACAGAGGGGTGTCCCATCTCGAGGACCTGCAGGGCCAGGTTGAGATTTCTCTCCAGAGCGGTGGCGTCGACGGTTATCACCACGACGTTGGCCCCTTCCTCTATGATCCTTTTGGCGACCTCCTCGGCCTCGTTGGTAGGCTCCAGGGTGTAGGCGCCCGGGACATCGATCAGGCGGTACCTCACCCCCTCGAAACGGAGGTACCCCTCGGTGAAACCAACAGTTGTGCCGGGGTAGTTCGAGGAGAAGGCATGAACTCCTGTCAGACGGGTGAAGAGGGCGCTCTTCCCCACGTTGGGGTTGCCTACCAGGAGGACCTTCCTGTCTTCAACGCTCCTGCCCTCAGGGGTGGAGTAGGGACACTTGCGCAGGCATCCGCCCGGGGGGCAGTTGGCGCAACCTTTGGAAAGCATTGCTATGGGGTTTTCCTTCCTGCCAGGGGTTCCACGGCGACCTTGCAGCAGATCCCGTGTCCTATGGCGATCTGCCTTCCGTCAAGTATTATCGTTACGGGACCGCAGAAGGGCATTCCCGATACCTTGGTAACTATCTTGCCGGGCCTCAGGCCCAGTGCTTCTAGCCTGCGGCCGCTCATCCCCTGGGGAAGTGCGGTAATCCTCGCGGTCTGTCCGTTAGTTAAGGCGCAAAGCATCGTAGTCATGGAGGCCTCCTGGTGTTTTTATCTTCAAGAATGTTAGCATGCCCAAACTTTTTGTCAATAGTGAATATCAATAAAAGATCAGCTGGCTTTCTCGCTCTCTCCCTCCTTGACCCTTTCCGGTCAGGGTACTATAGTAATCCCTGCTAATGATAACAATTCTCATAATGGAGGTTCAACATGAAGATCGCCATAGCATCCGAAGGTCAGACCCTTGAAAGCCCTGTAGCCGAGCGTTTCGGGAGGTGCCCATTCTTTCTCATCGTCGACGGGGAGGGCTCACTCCTGGAGGCAATTTCCAACGAAGCCACAAAGGCATCCCACGGAGCAGGCGGGATGGCCGTCCAGTCGATAGCTTCAAGGGGTGTTTCGGCCCTTATCGCCCCGAGGCTCGGACCCAATGCTACAATGGCACTGAAGGCTGCCAATATCCGCGCCTTCGAATCCAGCGGACAATCCTGCAAAGAGGCCTTCGAACAGTACAAGAAAGGTTCTTTGAAGGAGATCCCCCTTAACTAGGAAGAGGTGGCGCAGTTGAGCGATAAAAAATGCAGCGGGTGCCCCAGTGAGGGCTCCTGCACAGTGGATCCTGCAACGTGTTCCATGCCTGTCCCCACAAGAGGGGGTTTCAAGCATATCATCGCAGTAGGCAGCGGCAAGGGAGGTGTCGGAAAGAGCACCGTCTCGGCTCTTCTTGCCATAGGTCTCTCCAGGCTGGGGCACAAGACCGCACTCCTCGACGCCGACATAACAGGGCCCTCGATACCGTCCATGCTGGGAGTCTCGGAGATGCCCCACGGCACCCCGGAGGGCATCGTCCCCCCTGTATCACCGGTGCTTGGCATAAGGATCATGTCGATGAACCTTTTCATGGAGGACACCTCGAAACCCGTGGTCTGGCGCGGCCCATTGATCGGCAATGTGATCGGCCAGTTCTGGAACGACACCGACTGGGTCGATTCGGAGATACTTGTCATAGACCTTCCGCCGGGGACCTCAGACGCTCCCCTCACCGTCATGCAGACCATTGCCCTTGACGGGGTGGTAATGGTGACAACACCCCAGGACATCTCCACCCGCATCGTCGAGAAGATGATGCACATGACCAGGATGATGAACGTCCCGCTGGTGGGCATGGTCGAGAACATGAGCCACGCTGTCTGTCCTCACTGCGGGGAGCGCTGGGACCTCTTCGGACCGAGCCACATGGAGGAAGTACGCTCAAGGTGGGACATCCCGCAACTGGGCAGTCTCCCAATCGACAGGCAGATAACACTCCTGGCCGATTCGGGAAAACTCGAGGAGTACCGTTCGGAGAACCAGCCTGAGGAGATGGCCACCAGGGTCCTTTCAGCTGCTGCTTCCCTGGTCACATACCCCCCAGACGGCTCCAGATAGTCCCCAGGTGATCCTTTAGCTCATCGGAAGGTATCCTCGCCTGTGAAACGGCGTGGACCACGTCGAGAATAAAGGGAATGGAAGCGAGAAGAGGCAGGCCGTTATCCCGGCAGGCCTCTTCTATTTCTTTCGATCCCGCTGAACTGAGGTCCGCCTTGTTCAGCACCACTGCCGCCGCTGTCCCGAAGCGCCGGCAGAGATCAGCTATCCTGAGCATGTCGTGTTTTCCGGACAGTGTTGGTTCGGTGACTATCAGTGCCATATCGGCACCGGTCACGGCGGAAATGGCCGGGCAAGCTATCCCGGGGGGGCCGTCGGTGAGGATGGTCTCCATACCCTTATCCCCGGCAATGTTCCTGGCCTCTTTCCTGACCAGCTGGACAAGCATCCCGGAGTTCTCTCCCCCCGGGTTCAGCCTGGCGTGGACCATGGGGCCCCGGGCTGTCTCTCCCACGTACCAGGTCCCCTGCCTGGTGTCCTCCATGGCAATGCAGGCGGCGGGGCATACCAAAGTACAGGCAGAGCACCCCTCGCAGAAGGTCTTGTCTATCAGGGCCCTGCCGTCAGCCATAACAACGGCATCGAAGCGGCAGACCTCTTTGCACTTCCCGCACCCGATACACCTGTCCCTGTCGACCCCTGCTGTCTGCATCCCCATGAAGGGGAACTCTCCCCGAGGATCGGGGTGGAGCAGTATCTCAAGGTCTGGCGCATCCACGTCGGCATCGCAGAGCACCAGTTTCCCGGGTGCGAGCGCCGCAAGGGCAGCCGTCAGGGACGTCTTTCCAGTTCCCCCCTTGCCGCTGACGACGGTAATCTCTTTAACTTTCATCTTCCAGCCACCTTCCTGGCCCTGTCCCAGATCCCGACCATGGCCTCCCGCCAGTCAGGATCGATCAGGGCAGGCGGATCACCGATGGCGTAGGATTCAGCCACCGTTCTCGAGAAGGGCAGCCTGGCCGCAACGGGGACGCCGTACCTCCCGGAGAGGCCCTCGATATCAGCTTCTCCCAGGTCGGCGCGGTTGATCACCGTCATGGCCGGCAAGCCCAGGTCACGGATCACCTGCAGCGCAAGGTCAAGGTCAGCATAGCCGAAGGGCGTCGGCTCCGTTACCAGAACCACAACATCGGCCTTCCTCACCGCGGACACCATCGGGCAGGAAGTCCCCGGAGGAGAATCTATGACGAGATCCCGACCCTCTGCCAGCGCCGCCTCGATGGCGGCGCCTATCACGGGTACGGGGTTGGGCATTCCTACGCGGAGCCGCCCTTCAAAGATCTCGAGGTCGCCCTTTCTGCATAGCCTGACCTCTCCCACGGGTCTTCCGGTCTCGGAGATCGCCTTTTTTGGGCAGACCATGGAGCAGACCCCGCAGCCGTGGCAGAGGTCGTTGGGAGACGGTGAAGCCCCGCCGAACATATAGAGCGCCCCGAAGCGGCATGCCCTTACGCATTCTCCGCAGCGGTCGCACAGGCCGTCATCGATCACCGGCCAGGGGGTCTCCACCAGGGAGGAGGCATATGCCTCAGCCCCCAGAAGCAGGGCCAGATTGGGTTCCTCAACGTCGACATCGGCGCCCAGGAGTCCGGGGATGGTGACCAGTAGCGAGGCGGCCACGCAGCTCTTGCCCGTGCCGCCCTTTCCGCTGGCAACCGCGACCTTAAGTGCCTTTCGTTCCATCAGTGAGAATGGCCCTCGCCGGTAACGTGGCCGCAGGCGCTGTCCCCGCATTCAAGGGTACCTTCGAGAAAGGCCTTTGCGGCCTCACCGGCATCACCCGTTGCTCCTATCACTGGCCTTACGCCCGCTGCCTGGAACAGATCCTCGGCCCGGGGTCCCATCCCGCCAGCAATAATCACCTCCACCTTCATCTCCGAAAGCCATCGGGGCAGCACTCCCGGAGCGTGACCCGGGTTCGGGTGGTCCTGGTGGCCAATTATGCTTTTTCCGTCAGTCTCGAAGATCCTGAAAGTAGGGGCATGGCCGAAGTGGGGGCATACATTGCCGTTCTCGGTAGCTACTGCTATCTTCATTTTTTCGGTCCTCCTGATGTAAAAAAGGATTTTTGATGCCTGCTTACAACAGATGGACCCGGTCCATCAGGACCGGGTCCCGAAGAAAAGGAGATGGTTGTAGCGGATTAGACATCCTTTTCCATACTGTCCAGCCGTTCCCTTATTGCTTTCATCTCTGCCTCCAGGGCGCCAAGCTCCTCCTGGAGAGCCTGTTTCTCGTCCGCGGGGTCCATAGCCGGATAGGCTCCTGCTCCCGGGGCCGGGTAGGGTGCATAACCCCCAAAACCACCCCAGCCTCTACCGAACCCGAAACCTCTCCCAAATCCGAAACCACGGCGGAAACCACGCCCGCGGCGGTATCCGGCTCCACAGGGGCCCGTACCCCATCCTGTACCAGGTCCGCCTCCGAACCAGGGGCCTCTTCCATCCCAACCGGGCATGACCATCGCCTCCTTTTATTGATATTGGTTATCAATAGAATATCACCTTTCCCCCCCTTGTCAACCCCTTGGGGTCAGACCTTGAATTGCAGCAATTGTGTACAAACATGGATTTTCATTCAAGGGCCAAGACTCAGTTAGACGGCAAGAGCAATACAAAACTGATAAACAAGGTGCGTTAATGGTTGACGGCCAGGGTTTTTCGGAGGTCTTCCTGATCTGTCCCCAAATATTGGTCCTCAAAGAATTGACAATTTTATAAAATTTGTTATTCTTTAGCTGGCGACAGTGAACGTTATCTGCATCACAAGGATAATGGGCCTCAATAAAAGAAGATAATGCAAAGGCTACAGAGAGAGCACGAAGAAATAATGTGAATCTTCACGGTTGCAACTTCCACCATAATCGGTACGACCTTCGGACTAAACTAGCTTTTGGCCAACTACCTCTGGCACCTCCTTTCAATAGAAGCACCACCATAGATAACGGCCCCGGAGACTCCGGGGCCGTTCTTATTTGTCCCCTCGTTCACCGTTCACAAAGTGCCCCAGGGTTTTCCTGATGCCTGTCGCCTGTCGCCTTGCTTTAAGGTATATTATCCTTAACGCACCGACCAATTCCGGGGGTGATCTGCATGACCGTCCTATGGATCCTTCTCGCTATCGCAGCCGTACTGGGCATTTATGTCTGGAGAACATACAACACCATGGTCCGTTCCAGGAACCTTGTCGACGAAGGTTGGAGCGGCATCGACGTCCAGTTAAAACGTCGTGCCGACCTGGTGCTCAACCTTGTCGAGACCGTCAAGGGCTACGCCAAGCACGAAAAGGAACTCTTCGAGAAAGTAACCCAGGCCAGGGCTGCGGCGGTAAGTGCAGGCTCAGTGGGTGAGAGGGCCCAGGCGGAGAACGCCCTCACCGGGACCATCCGCTCCCTTTTCGCCGTTGCCGAGAACTACCCCGAGCTCAAGGCGAACACCAACTTCCTTGACCTGCAGCAGAACCTCGGGAACCTGGAGGCAGAGATCCAGATGGCCCGCAGGTACTACAACGGGGCTGTCAGGGCCTACAACTCCCTGATCCAGGTCTTCCCGAACAACATGCTTGCCGGGCCCTTCGGCTTCACCAAGCGTGACTACTTCGAGGCGGCCGAAGAGGACCGAGCCGTCCCGAAGGTGCAGTTCTAATCATATCACGGCGGGGGCTTCCCCAATGGGGATATTCAGGCGTGTCCTTGCTGCCCTTCTGTTGCTTTTTGCGCTGGTCCCGGCGGCGGCCGGGACTGAAAGGATACTGTCCTTTGACAGCTCCATCCGGGTCGAAAGGGACGGCACCCTGTCCGTTCGCGAGGATATCACAGTCCGCATCGAGCATAACCGCATCCAGAGGGGTATCTTCAGGGATTTCCCCACTGTCTATCCCTCCCCCGGAGGAGGCACCGTCCGTGTCGGCTTCTCGGTGCAGACCGTTCTGCTTGACGGGCGGTCAGTCCCATGGAAAACAGAAGGCCTCAGCAACGGTGTCAGGGTCCGGATAGGCGACCCCAACTCCTACGCACCCCGAGGGGAGCACACCTACACTATCGTCTACACTACAACTGAGCAGATAGGATTCTTCGATGAACACGACGAACTCTACTGGAACGTGACGGGCACCGGCTGGGAGTTCCCCATCGATCGGGCTTCAGCCCTTGTAACGCTTCCGGAGAATGTTCCCGTTGAGAAAGTGGCCTGGTACACAGGTCCCCAGGGGTCGCGAGCCCAGAACGCCATCGGGAAGACGGCGGGGCACACCGCCTGGTTCCAGACCACGTCCCCGCTAGGGGTAAGGGAGGGTCTCACCATAGTGGTGGGCTTCCCCAAGGGATTCATCCAGCCCTCGGAGAACTACCTTAAAAGGCAGGCCCGGGCGGCCTTCGCCCAGCGCTTCGGCAAGTTCATCCCCCCCCTGGTGGCCCTTATCGTTTTCATTTACTACATGCTGGTATGGAACCGATACGGCAAGGACCTTCGACCCGGACACATCATCCCTCTCTTCTATCCGCCCGAAGGGGTCACTCCCGCCATGGCCTCCTACGTCTACCACCAGAAGCTCCGAGACGACACATTCACCGCCACCCTCATCGACCTTGCCGTAAGAGGCTTCCTCAGGATCGAGGAGCACGACGTACCCAAGGGCCTCTTCAGCAGGGCCAAGAACCGCTTCACCCTTCACCCCATAGACAAGGACCGTAACAGCCTTCCGGTCGTGGAGAACGCATTCCTGATCTCCCTCTTCCCCGGCGGGGCTTCCCTGGACGTGGACAAGGCCAATCACAAGGAACTCTCCTCGGCCAAGGGCGCCATCAGGGACCACATTGCCGACCGCGGAAAAGACTACTTCCTGAGGAACTGGAAGTGGGTCGTCCTGGGCATCCTCATCACCTTTGTCCTGGTAGGCTTCAGCGGATTGTTCCTGGGGGCCTACGGAGGGGAGATAGGGCTATCCTTCTTCGCCACTGTGTGGCTGAGCGGCTGGACCCTGGGTCTGGGCGCCATACTCTTTACGGCCTTCACCTCGCTCAAGGAGGGTATCAAGCGGAAGAAAGCAAGCTTCTTCATCCGGGGGCTGTTCCTTTCGGCATTCTCGGTGCCTTTCCTGGGAGCCGAGGCCTTCTTCCTGACGATGATGACCGATGAACTGTCGCCCTACTTCACTATCTCCCTGGTGATCGCCTTCCTTCTGAACGCTCTTTTCTTCAAGCTAATGAAGAACTACACCCCCGAGGGCAGAAAACTGATGGACCAGCTCGAGGGCTTCCGAATGTACATGTCCACTGCAGAAAAAGAGAGGATAAAGGCCTTTGCCAGAGTGGACATGCCCGAGGACACGCCTCGGCATTTCGAGAGCCTGCTTCCCTACGCGATCGCCCTGGGTGTGGAGAAGGAGTGGGCTTCCAGGTTCGACCAGATCCTCAAGGCAGCCCAGTACAACCCCGACTGGTACGCAGGAACCTACCCCATATATCATATGGGCGCGGCTTCCTTCATGACGGGACTCAGCGGAGGTCTTGGAACGGCAGTTGCGTCATCTTCCATGGCTCCGGGATCCAAGTCCGGTTTCGGCGGCGGTTTCGGGGGGGGAGGTTTCTCAGGTGGCGGTGGAGGAGGAGGTGGCGGCGGAGGCTGGTAGACCCTTTGGGGTCAGACCTTGAATTGCAGCAATGGTATACATTTAACCCTTTTCTTTGTACTCCTTAACTGCCCTGCATACAGTGCTGTAATGTACTCCCAGGTACCGTGATATCTCGGCCTGACTGAACCTTCCCTCAATGAAGGCCATGGCCATCGCTTCCTTCCGCCGGGGATAACTTTTGAAGTAATCCTCCAGTCGGGTAAGGGGCTTCCTCTTTTGTTCCCTGGAAATATCTGCGAGATCAGGACTTACCGAACACTTCCTCTGCACCCTCTCGACAAATCCTTCATCGCCAAGGTAGACCTGTTGCTGGACTTTCTCCATCAGCCCAGTCTTTTTGCCAATGCCAGCCATAATAAAATCAACGTAACTCTTCTGGCGGTCTTCCTTGCTCCCGATCCCCTCGGAAACCACATTGATAACCTGATCTGCGTTCAGCCAGGGCGGGCAGGGTTCAAGTCCTGCTGTTGCCCTGAAACTGCTCCAGGTCCATTTCTCGGGAGTATCAACATGGCCGGAACGCACCGGGTTCAAAGCCACATATCTCACAAGCTCCATGAGATATGTGTTCTTATCCACGACTATTGATTGAAACCTTCCCTGGAAGAGGTGTCCGACCCTTCCCTTGTTGGTGTTGAAATATTGTGTGTATATCCCGTTCAGGAGCCTCATGCCTTCCGACAGGTTCGGCTCAGGTGTTTCAATTACAAGATGAAAGTGGTTATCCATCAAACACCATGCATAGGTATCCCACAACTGGCGTTCCACAACATCCTGATAGATCTTGAGGAACCTTCTCCGGTCGTGATCGTTCAAAAAGATATTCTGCTTGTTGTCCCCGCGGGACATAACGTGGTAAAGGGCTCCTGGATATTCGAGCCTAAGAGGTCTGGTCATAATAAAACAATAATAGCATACAAATGCTGCAATTCAAGGTCTGACCCCAAAGCAACGGACCTTCATGCTATAATTTACCCAAATAAAGCAATATTAGGATCATAACGTCCCTGCGAACAAGGCGGGGTGCCATCGATAATACAGACAAGCGTTCCGCCCGCCGGGATGATAACCAGAACAAGGAGGCGGTGGACCGTGAACGTACTGAACAGGGAAGAAATATTCACCCTTGCCGAGCATGAGGGCACCCCGAGTGTCTCTCTTTTCATGCCGGAAACCCGTCCGCACGACCCCAGGAAATCCCAGATCCGCTTCAAGAATCTTGTCGCAAAGGCCGAAGATATTCTCGAAGGGATGGACCTGCGCCCACAGCAGAGGGAAGCCCTTCTGTCCGAGGCCAGGTCCCTTGTGTCCAATCCTGTCTTCTGGGAGCGTCAGAGCGAAGGCCTTGCCCTCTTTGCTGCCCCGGACCTTTCCCGGGTGATCAGCATCCCCTCCGGTGTGGGGGAAATGGTGACCGTGTCGGACCGTTTCCACATCAAGCCCCTGCTGCCGCTCATGGCGGTGGGGGAGGAGTTTTTCGTCCTTTGCCTCAGCCAGAAACAGGTGCGGCTTCTGAAGTGCGGACGCGACAGCGTAAGCGAACACCCTCTCGAAAGCATTCCTGCCAGCCTGTCCGAGGCGCTGCAGTACGAGCCCCTGGAAAAGCAGGGCCAGTTCGGGGGAGGTTCCTACCCCACCCACGGGGCCGAAGAAGAGGACTTCAAGGACAACATCCGCAGGTTCTTCCGCAAGGTCGACGACGGCCTCCATAAGATCCTGAAGAATAACAAAACCCCACTTGTAATTGCCGGTATCAGCTCCCTCACATCGATCTACAGGGAGGCAAGTACATGTCCCAACCTGATGGAGGAGCCCGTGGGGGGCAACCCCGAGGCTTTCGAGCCCCGGGAGATCCAGCAGAAGGCCTGGAAGATAGTCAAGCCGGTCTTTGAACATTCAAAGAACGAAGCCCGCGAGCGTTACGGCAACCTGCAGGGCACTGGAAGATCATCCGGCTCCCTTGAAGAGGTCGTTAAAGCCTCAGTCGAGGGAAGGGTAGAGACCCTGTTCGTTGCTGTGGGCAAACAGGCATGGGGGCGTTACGACCCCGAGTCAGGCCATATAGAGGTAGATGAGCAGCACACCCTGGGCAACAGGGACCTTCTCGACCTTGCCGCTGTCCGCACTCTTCAGGGCGGCGGCACCGTCTTTGCAGTCGATCCCGAAGAAGTCCCGGGCGGCGCCCACCTTGCGGCGGTGTTCAGGTATTAACGAAGGGCCGTGACGCGGAATGCGTGACGCGTACCCTCCAAACAAGCTGAAGGGCGCGCCCTGTCGCCCGCCAGCCGGCGGGCTCGGGGCAGCGCGAAGCCTACCCTTTCGCTTCGCTCGGGGCACCTCGTCCCGACATAGTCCCGACAAGGTCCCGACAAGGTCCCGAGGTGCTGTAACGAGGGAGGTGCTGTAACGAGGGAGGTGCTGTAACGAGGGAGGTGTATTAACGAGGGGAGTGCTTCAATTAGGGACCTTGTAACTCGGAGTGGCCGACAAGCAGGCGGCAGGAAGGGCGAAAGTCCGTGATCCGTAAAAGAAATGCTTTGCTGGTCATTCCGAGGACAAGTTCCTGCCGATTCTGCGGAGTCGAAGCGACCAGGGATCTTGATCTGGTTTCCCAAGAATACATATCTTGCGCTCAGACGTAGTTACTCGTCTGTGGTGCAGCCGGTTCACGGGCGCCAAACTCTCTGGCTATTTGTAAATACAATTGACAATCAGCCGATGGCTGTTAATATTCTCTTATGAATATCAGAAACTACATTCCAAGGCAAATCGAAAAGACGATAAGGGATCTTGTTTCGGGTTTTCCCTGCCTGGCCATAACAGGGGCCCGCCAGGCAGGGAAAACTACTCTTGCAAGAAATCTCTTTCCGGACAAGCCTTATGTTTCACTTGAAGACCTCGACCAAAGGGAGTTTGCCGGCAATGATCCAAAAGGTTTCTTGGACCGTTTCCCCGACGGCGCAATATTGGACGAGGTCCAGAGGTCTCCCTCTTTGTTTTCCTACCTGCAGACACGCATCGATGATGATGGGAGGATGGGGCTTTTCATACTTACCGGTTCACAGCACTTCCATCTGACAGAGTCAATTACCCAAAGCCTCGCCGGAAGGACAGTCATGCTGAACCTGACCCCATTTTCCATGAAAGAATTGACCTCGGCCTCCCGTCTTTCCGAAAACCCTGACCAGGCCATATTGACCGGTGGTTATCCCCCACTCTTTTCCCGGAAGGTAGATCCTCAGAGTTGGTTTGAAAATTACACGGGCACTTACCTTGAAAGGGACGTAAGGTCCGTCATAAACGTGCGCGATCTTATGACCTTCCGACAGTTCATCAGACTTTGCGCGGGGCGCGTTGGTCAGCTGGCCAACCTGTCCTCGATCGGGGCGGAATGCGGTGTATCTCACAACACTGTGAAGTCGTGGCTCTCTGTACTGGAGGCCAGCGCTATCATCTTCTTCCTGCAGCCCTGGTTTCGGAATTTCAATAAACGCCTGGTCAAGACGCCCAAGATCTATTTCTTCGACACGGGATTGCTCTGTAACCTGTTGGGAATTCTAGAGATCGGCCATCTCAGGTATCATCCTCAAAGAGGGTCAATATTCGAGAACCTTGTGGTTGCCGAGACAATGAAAGAACGTCTGAATCAGGGTCGAAAACCCAACCTGTACTTCTTCAGGGACAGAAGCGGATTTGAGATAGACCTGATAGTGGACGGGGGGCAACGGCTGGATGCCGTAGAGATAAAATCGGGCAAAACGGTAACAGGCGAATTTTTCCAGGGGCTGGATCGCTGGAAGGACGTTGCAGGCAATTCTGCAGGCACCACCTGGTTAGTCTACGGTGGACAGGAGAAGTTCCACCGCCAGGGGCACCTGGTCCTGCCCTGGAGCCGAAGCAGCGAGATACTTACGCCCCCCGCCTCGCCATCTCAGACCTAAAGCCTGAAGATGGGCTCCCTCCGCGTCCCCTGCGGTTAAAAGGACCCTAACTTGTGATTCGTACCCTTTCGCTTCTCTCGGGGCACCTTGTAACTTGTTACTGGTTTTTTCAACCCACAGAAAGATCCTGGTTCTCTCTCTTGCCCCTCTCTGTGTAACTCTGCGTACTCTGTGGTGCGATGCCCTGGCTTTGGGGTCGCCCTTTCCGTTCACCGTTGACTCCCGCAGAGATCGCGGAACTTCGCGTTCACTGTTTACGCCGTTGATCTTGCGATTCACGATTCACGGCTCTTGCCCTTCCCTCCTTTCCGTCCCTTTGCCCTTTCACCGCTTAAGGTCCTATAATACCAATGTATTGTGATGAAACACGAAGGAGCCGGAGTTGGAAAACAACATCGAAAACACTCTCAGGGAATATTTCGCCAATCAAAAAAATGCCAGGCTCTCTTTCCTCATGGGCTCTTACGCAAAGGGCACCGCCCGTAAGGAAAGCGATGTCGACGTCGCTGTCCTCTTCGACGTTTCCCCTGATATAGTGCAAGTAACAAGTCTGAGGGGGGATCTTGTACTCCTGCTTAAAAAAGAGGTGGACCTCGTCCTTCTCAACCTTGCCGGGCCCGTTATCCGAATGCAGGCCCTGAAAACCGGCAAAGTACTCTACGCTAAAAAGGGCGCTTACGAGGAGTTCTTCACAAGGACCCTCAACGAATACACCGATCTGAAATTTTTCCGCAAGGAAGCGGAAGAAAAGATCATGGGGAGAAAGATCTATGCCTGACAGGGATGTAGTTCTGGCAAAAGTGGCCACAATTCAGAAATGCCTGGAAAGGATCCGGGAAGTCACATCCCTCGACCCGGCCAGCCTGGATGATATCAACAGGCAGGATATTTTCGTCCTCAATCTACAGAGGGCGATCCAGGCGTCCATAGATCTTGCCTCCCACATAGTGGCCTCCGAGGGCCTGGGGCTTCCCGAGACCGTAAGGGACAACTTCACCCTCCTCAGGGACAAAAACGTCATAGATCCAGAAACCGCTTTAAAAATGGAGAAGATGACTGGATTCCGCAACATTGCCATTCACAACTACCAGGCTCTCAACCTGGATATCCTCAAGTCCATCCTGACCAGCAACCTCAAGGACCTTGAGGACTTCTACGCAGCCGTCCTCACCAGCTTCCGCTACGCCTGAAGCTGTTATTCCCCCTGTCACCCCAAAAGATCACTTTGTTTGCGTCCTTGCCCTACGCTGGCGGTACGCCAGCCAGGGCACTGCGTCTGCGGCCCCACCCTACCCTACGCCGGCGGTACGCCAGCCAGGGCAGAGCGAAGCCTCCCGAAGCGGTTCAATGAGGGGCTTCGTCTGCGTCCACTGTGGTGAAAATGTTTCAAGGTTTTTGCCCTGGCTTTGGGGTCGCCCTTTCCGTTCACCGTTTACCCCTTTCGGTCTTCGCCTTTCCGCCACTTCCGTCTCACCGTCTCACACCTAACGTCTCACATCTCACGCTCCCGAGGTTCCGCCCCTTGACCCCATACCTCCAAGGGGTATAATGGGGTCGCTAAACTAAAAACATCACAGATCCCACCCGGGGAGGGCAAAACAAATGAAAAAATACGACCTCATGGTCATCGGAATGGGCCCGGCAGGAATGGCCGTCTCGGCTATGGGGGCCGCCATGGGCCTTTCGGTGGTCTCCTTTGAAAAGCACAAGGTCGGTGGCGAGTGCCTCAACTGCGGCTGCATACCCAGCAAGGCCCTGTTAAAGGCCGGCCAGGCCCTCCATACTGCCCGGAACCTCGAAAAGTACGGAATCACCGCCGAACTCACCCTTAACGACTTCGACCCCATGGGCGTCGTCCGTACCAAGATCGACAACATCAACAACAAGAAGATGATGAGCGTCTTCGAGAAGGTCCACCTGGTCAGGGAAGAGGCCGAATTCATCGACGACCGCACCGTCCACGCCGGGGGCGAGGACTACACGGCGAAAAAGATCTTCATAGGCGCGGGGACGGAGCCCTTCATCCCGCCCATCCCCGGCATAAAGGAGGTCCCAGACATCCTGACGAACACGAACATGTTCCAGCTGGAGAAGATGCCCGTCACCCTCACCATCATCGGCGGGGGAGCCATCGGCTCCGAGATGGCCCAGGCCTTCACACGTCTGGGGACGAAGGTCTCCATGATCCACATGGACCCCCACCTCGTGCCAGTAGGCGACGCCGAAGCCGCCCAGGTCCTGGAGGAGACCTTCCGGAACGAGGGCATAACCGTACACAACGGCGCAAAGATAGAGAGCGCCTCCATGGAAGACGGCCAGGTCGTCGTGAGAGCGGGGAAGGTGGTCCTGAAGTCCGAGCGCCTTCTCGTCGCTGCGGGCCGCAAGCCCGTCCTGGAACCCCTCAAGCTTGAGAACGCCGGCATCGAGTACACCAAAAAGGGCATCACCGTCGACAGCTACATGCGCACAAGCAAAAAACACATCTACGCCGTAGGCGACTGCAACGGCCAGAACCTCTTCTCCCACGCCGCCATGCACCAGGGGATGCTTGCCCTGATGCACGCCGTGTCCCCATTCTCAATGCCCTTCCTGAAGAGAGAGCGCTACGTCGTCCCCTGGTCGGTCTTTACCGAGCCCGAGGTCGCCCAGGTGGGCCTCACCGAGAAACAGGCCCATGAGAAGGGGCTGAATATCGAGGTCATAAAGAAAGACTACCGCTCCTACGGCCGCACCGTGGCCGACGGTCACCCCGAAGGCTTCATCAAGATCGTCACCGACTCAGGGGGGCGCATCTACGGGGCCACCATAGTGGGGGAGAACGCAAGCGAACTCATCCACGAATGGACCATGGCCATCCAGTACAAAAAGAAGATGCACCACCTGATGATGATGCAGCACTCGTTCCCGTCCATCTCCATGATCAACAAGATGATCACCGAGAACTGGATGATGGAAAAAATGAAGACCCCCTGGCTCCAGAAACTGATAAAGAAGCTGGTATAGATCAGTTTTCAGTTTTATTGTTTACCGTTGACGCTCTTTTAGACCTTGCCTTTTCGTCTAACGTCTCCCGGATCCTGGTTTTTCCTGACGCCTCGCTTTTGCGCCCGCTCCCCGTTCACGCCTTTGTCCCCTAAAACCACACCTCTGTCCTTAGCTGGATCAGATGATCGTCCAGTCCCTCGTCGAAAGCCTCTTCCACCTTGTCGTAGACAAGGACGAAGGCGATGTGGGGTGTGTAACGGTACTTCAGACCCACAGTGAAATTGATTGCATTTTCGCCGTCGTACCTGTGCAGGGCGAGAACGTACCTCTGGAAGGTGGAAATCTTCTCATCCCACTGCTGGTCCAGCCTTATGAAAAGAATGTTGTCGTAGACTGCACCCACGGGTGTGGTGGGGTGTCCCCCCTCCCCGTCGTTCCAGCCCATGAAGGTCCCGTAGTCCTGGTAGGCCCTGTTCCATAATTCAAAGCCCTGGTCAAAGCTCATGAATTCAAGCCAGAAGGATGTCAGGCCTCTCTCGGTCTGTTTCCCTTGAAGAATGGCCTGGAAGGCGTAGGGGGTGTCCGTTCCGGTGTCCTGCCTGTAGATGGCTCCCCTGACCGTCCAGAAGGGATTAAGATCCAGTCCCGCGACAGCCCAAAGGACCTGCTTGTCGAAGTCTTCATAGAGCTGGCGCTCTATTACGTTCAACGAGAACCATAACCTTTCCGAAAGGTGCATCTTGTACCGTGCGCCGAACTCGTAGCCCTGCTCTACATCCGTTTCCTTCTGCGGTCTCGAGGCATAGGCCTCAAAGTGGCCCATGGGAAGGTCGTACCTGATCATGAAGCCGTTCATCACTCGATGGGTGAAGATGGGCTCCTCGCCCAGATAGAGGCTGTCATCGGCCTCCCAGTCGAAGTACCAGCGCCCTATGTAGGAGCTCCAGTTGCCGGGGAAGTCGGTAAGAAAATAGGCCTGATCCAGGAAGAGTTCGTTTTCCTTAGAACGGGGGTTCATCTCCAGTCTGCTGAAGAAGGAGACCTTGTCGTCCACCCTTTTTGAAATGTTGAGCCACATTCGGGAGAACCTCATGTCCCCGTCCTGGCCGGGTTCATCGCCGTAGATCCCGTAGCCCTCGCTTCCAACAGCGCCCGCGCGGTAGTAGTTCGCATCAAAGCGCAAGGCGCCGCTCAAACGCCAACCCCCGACTCCTTCCTCGATCTGCGCGACCCTCTCTTCAAGTCCCTCCAGATCAGGAGCCCAGAGGTCCAGCTCCTCACGGTACTCATCGACCAGGCGATCGACCCGTTCAAGGTCTGCCTTGTCAATTGTCTCCCTGTCGACGGTTTCAAGAGTTCTGGCCAGGAGACCTGCCGTCTCGAACCGGGAGGGTTGAACATCTTCCGTTCCTGCTGATGCAGCCAGTAGATCATCTTTGGGAAAGATCACGCCCGCTGTCTCCAGATCTTTTGCGAAGAAGACGAGGATCCTTTTAAGGTTTGACTTTTCCTCTTCCGTGGCCGTCGAAGCGTCAAAGACCTCCAGAGTCCGAGCCAGGGCTGCAGCCGCCTCGCCTCTGTCGGCGAAGTGCCAATACCCCTCCGGTCCTTCCTCAGGACTGGTGATGATACCCTTCAATCTAAGGTACTCAATGTCCTTGTAAGCCCAGTGACCCCTGGAGACTGTCGAAAAAGGTGAACCCCAGGCGATCTGGGCAGAAGAACAAAGGATGACGACCAATGTCAATATCAACCAAACCCTGGCAGTTCTCATAGTCGATCCAGGCCTCCTTGCAAAAACCTGCAGAGAAAATTATCCAACACTCTAAAAATACAATTATAGCAAACTGTTTCCTCCTCCCCCTGATCTCTGATTCCCCCCTTGATCCTGCCCCCTCCTGCTCCCCTGCTGCCTTCCGCCTTGTTTCAGGTATTTCCCTGTGAATCTCTGCATCCTCTGCAGTGCTGCTTATGTTCGTAATATGCTCTGGCTCCGACATTTTCGAGTTACGCGTCACCTGTAACGGGTCTTGCCTTCCCCTCCTTTCAGGCGTATCTTAAACAGACTTCAACTTACTGAATTTTTAAGAGGAGGATGTCTAAAATGAGCCTCACGGATCTTCTTGGTGCAATGATGCAGTCAGGGATGGCCCCTTCATCCAGAAAGAGGGCAAAGAACGTTCTTGGAGCCGAAAGCGGAGACCTCATGGAGAGCCTTTCAGGCCTGGTGGGAGGCAAAGGGGGAGATCTGGGCGGGATCCTTGGAGAGGTCCTCAATTCCGCGGGCCGTGCCGCCGGAGGAAAGCAGAACCTTGCAGTGGGGGGGCTGGGTGCCCTTGCGGGCGCACTTCTCGGGGGCGGTACCAGATCCATGGGCGGAGCCCTTGGCGGGGGAGCCATGGCACTTATCGGTGCCATTGCCTTCAAAGCCTTGCAGGGCGCAGGACAGAAAACGGACAATGTTCCCCTCGGACTGCTCCAGCCCCGCAACCAGGCGGAACAGCAGAAACTGGAACAGCAGACGGAACTCGTGCTGAAAGCCATGATCAACGCCGCCAAGTCCGACGGCCGCATCAGCGAGGACGAGATCCAGCGCATCGTGGGCAAACTCAAGGAAGCCGGGGCCCAGGACGACGACATGCGCTACGTCATGTCTGAAATGCAGAAGCCGATAGATACCTACAGCCTGATGGCAGCCGCGAAAGGTCAGCCCGAACTGGCCGCTGAACTCTACGCGGCCTCGCTTATGGCCATTGAAGTGGACACCACGGCCGAGAAAGCTTACTTGCAGGAACTTGCCGGCGGAATGGGCCTGTCACCCGAGGTTACCCGGCAGATCGACCAGATGGTCGGCCTTTAGCGTTCCTGCTCCAATAGCCCAACCTAAGGGGCCCACGAGGGCCCCTTTTTTCTTTCATGTCCCTGGTCTATTCAGCGCAGTCGCCTGGAAACGTGTACAATTGCTGCAATTCAAGGTCTGACCCCAAAGCCTTTGTGACCCCAATGCCTTTGGGTTTACGATTCACTTTGAACTTGAAACTTTGAACTTTGAACAAGGCTCCCGTGACGCCTTGCTTCAGATCTTCCTTCACCCTTCAAACTTGCCATACTTCTTCCTTCGTAATAAAATAGCGCCATACGCTAATAATATTTTCGGAGGTCGAAATGAAAAAACCCAGTTACATCCCTCGATGGGCAGAGGAGGCTCTCATCAGGGAAACGGAGACCAGCCCCGTTGTCATGCTTCTCGGAGCAAGGCAGGTCGGTAAAACTACCCTGCTGAAAAATTGCCTCGTCCCCAGGGGCTGGACCTACATGACGGCCGACGACCCCGACCAGATGGTGGCCCTTGCCGCGGATCCCAAGTCAGTTCTGAAAAGCGCCGGGGATGTAATACTCGACGAGTTCCAGCACATGCCCGAAGGCATCGACAGGGTCGTCAAACTTCTTGTCGATAATATCGAAGGTGTACGCTTTGTCCTTACCGGATCCTCCACATCGGGAATACTTCGCAGTCTTGGCGACAGCATGGCCGGAAGATCTTCAATACTTTCCATGTACCCCCCGGCACCGGGAGAGTGGCCCGGCGATACGGACTGGACAAAAGGGCTGCTGCCCCGTGTCAGGCTTGGATACCGAAATGAAGAGGCCTGGCTCTCCTTCTGGAAAGGCTACGAAGTTGCCATCGTGCAGAAAGACATCCCCGCCGTATCGGACATCCGCAACCCTGCCGAGATCTACAGGCTATGCAGGCTCCTTGCCGACAGGGCCGGATGCCGGATCAACTTCCAGGACCTGGCCAGGGACATGGGAGGAGTGGCCCTCACAACCGTAAAAAGATGGGTCAACGCCCTGGAAGCGGTCGGGGTTGTGGAGCTGCTGCCGCCCTGGGTCAACGCGTCATCCCGCTTCAGGAAATCTCCCAAGCTCTACTTCTTTGACCCCGGATTTGCCTCCTACCTGGGCAACACCGATGGAGGAAGCCTCTTCGAGAACGCGGCCTTTACGACCCTTCGTGCCTGGAGTTCCCTGAAACCCGGTACTGGTCTCTTCTGGTATCTCGACCGAAACAACAGGGAGGTCGACTTTATCCTCCAAAGCCGCGACGGCAACATCGGCTTCGAAGCCAAAAAAGCCTCTTCCGTCAACCTGTCCCACGCAAAAAACCTTATCGAAGCAAGGCGCGAGGGACTCATCCATGAGGGGTATGTCATCTTCGACGGAGAGGGAAAACAACAGCTATCCGAGGGCGTATTCGCCCTCGGACTCAGATCCCTCACCCCAAAGTTCACCTCATAGCCCTGCCTTGTTTCCGCCCCTTCGCCTCGTTCTTGATCTTGCCTTTCCTGCCTCCTGCCGCCTGACTCCTGTCTCCCCGGGTTTACATCTAACCTCTCACTTCTCACGCATTTTCAGGTTTGTTTTTCTTTCTGCCCCCTACTGTCTGCTTTTCTGTCTTGGGCTTTTCCGTTTACCGTTGACGCAGTTGAATTAAAGGTCCTTGCATTTCCCGTGGATAAAGTGTAAAGTATGATATACATAAATAACACAAAATATGCATTTTAAGGCCCTAATAAAGACATTTGGTGGTGAAGACTATGCCAATAACAAGCTCAGAGAATATCCTGAGGGTCCTGTCCGCTTTCAACCCCTGGTGGAGCACAGGTTCGATTCCCCAGCATTTCCGCAAAGGGTTCAAACGCTTTGCCTGGTCCGAGGTCCAGAAATACCTCCACCACCCCGATATACGCAGGGCTGTAGTGCTTACGGGTGCTCGAAGGGTCGGGAAAACTACAATTCTTTACCAGACCGTCGACGATCTGTTGCAGAAAAGGATCGACCCAAGGCGGATCCTTTTTGTCTCCCTGGATCACCCAATGCTGAAACTCTCGAACATGAGCGAAATACTTGGCTGTTTCCGTCAGAATATTTACGGGGATGACGATGTTTATTACCTGTTTGACGAAGTCCAGTACGCGGACGACTGGGATCGCTGGATAAAAACCATTTACGATACACAGGGCCAGGCCCGGATCGTGGCAACCGGTTCAACCAGCCCGGTTCTGGCGGAGAAAGCCGCCGAAAGCGGCGTTGGTCGATGGATAGTCCTAAAGGTCCCAACCCTCTCCTTCTTTGAATACTGTGAACTGCTGCAGGCTAAAGAGCGCCCGGTGCTCCCCCCCGATATCCGCCCCACAGGGCTGTCAGGAATTGACAGAAGGGAAATGTCGGAGATCTTCGTAAAACTTTCCGGCCTGCAGAAGCACTTTCACCGCTACCTCCTGGTCGGGGGGTTCCCTGAATTGGTCCTTTCCAGCGACGACTATCTTGCCCAACAGGTGATGAGGGATGATGTGGTGGACAAGGTCCTCAAGCGTGACATCCCCTCCCTTTTCAACATAAGGAATGTGGCGGAGCTGGAGAAGATCTTCATCTATCTTTGCCTCTATTCCTCGAATATCATCTCGGTAGATGCAATATCCAAAGAACTTGGTGGCGTAAGCCGAACAACTGTGGAAAACTACCTGCGTTACCTTGAAAGTGCCAATCTTATCTACAGGAGCGATCCTGTGGCACTGACGGGGAAAAAGATACTGAAATCCAGGTCCAAGATATACATCGCCGATGCCGCCATACGCAACGCCATTCTGATGAAAAGCGACATCCTTGCCGATTCCGAAGAAATGGGGATCATGGCCGAAACGGCCGTATTCAAACATCTGGCCTCTTTCTATTACAAAAACCTTACCAGGGTCGGATACTATCGTGACGGGCAAAAAGGCAAGGAGATCGACATAGTGGTCGACTTCCCGGGCGGGAAAATACTTGTGGAGGTCAAATATCGCGATGATCCTGCCATAGCCGGGAATGATGCTATCAAGGTAATGGCCGACAGGGCTGTTGCCTCCATCGTGGTGACAAAGAACGAGAACGACTACGGCATCCAACCCCTGCCGGGTGGCAAGAGTCTTGTGAAGATCCCGGCCTATGCATTTCTTTATCTGCTGGGAAATGCCGAAAAACATGGTCATCAGGGCGCTTGAGACTCAATATCTGGTCCGATTCTACGTTCAGGTCCCTGTCTTTGTTGCCATCTCGAATCCCGCTCACCGGCGGAGATCTGCATTTGCCTCTGTTGTCATCCCGAGCGAAAACGAGGGATCTGGTTTTGCATTGAAACCAGGACCAGATTCCCGCCGGTGGGCGGACGTTCCGCTTCGTCATTTCATTCCTCAGAATGACAATCCACGATTCACGATATACGGATCCTGCTCTTCCCGCCTACTGAAGCCTTGCTTTTGCCTTTACTTTGCGCCCTACCCTACGCCGACAGCATGCCGGCCAGGTCAGAGCGAAGCCTGCCGACATAGTCCCGACAAGGTCCCGAGGTGCTGTAACGAGGGAGGTGCATTAACGAGGGGGGTGATCCAACGAGGTGCATTGTCTGTGGTGCAAATATTTTTAGGTCTTTGCCTTGGCTTACCTAAAAAATAGCTCTTCTACCCTACGCTGGCGGTACGCCAGCTAGGGCAGAGCAAAGCCTCCCGAAGCGTTTCAATGAGGGGCTGCGTCTGCGTCCCCTGCGGTGAAAAAAGGTTTTGGTTTTGAATTTCCTGTCGCCTGCTGCCTGACGCCTGCCTCCTTGTTTCAGGTCTTCCTTCACCCTTCAAACTTGCCCTCCTGCTCTCTCTTGCCATATGTAATAAAAATTGTATAATAATACTTACAAAAGGAGTGGCAAAAATGGCTGAAAACATAACCAGGGCAATAAAAGATCAAATAAATAAAAAGGGCAGAGGCTGGATCTTTTCTCCCAAAGACCTGTCAAGGCTTGGTTCCTCGGAAGCCGTTCATGTGACCCTTCACAGGCTGGAAAAACAGGGCAAAATCCGAAGGGTGGCTCGTGGACTTTACGATCTTCCCAGGTACAGTAACCTTCTCCAGTCAAACCTGAGCCCTGACATCGACCAGGCTGCCCATGCCCTGGCCAGGAAATTCGGGTGGCGGATAATCCCGAACGGAAACGTCATTCTCAACATGATGGGGATATCCACCCAGGTCCCCGCCAGGTACGAATATCTTTCCGATGGTCCATACCGGAAATTCCGGATCGGGGGTACGGAAATTTCTTTCCGAAAAGTTGCCGTGAAAGAAGCATCCTTCAGATGCTCCGAAAGCGTTCTTGTCGTTCAGGGACTGAGGGCCCTTGGTCCAAATGCTATAGACGACAGGGCTATAGAAAAAATTAGGGCATGGCTCCCGGAAGGGATGAGGAGAAAAGTCCTTGAGGATACTCGAAACGTTACCAAGTGGATCTACGACGCTATCCGAAAGATCTGCAGGGAGGAACATAATGCCGCATCTTGACATGTTCTCTGCCCGGGATCTAGAAGACCTCTGCCGGGAAACTTCCACCAAAATGAAGGTTGCCCCCATTGTTGTCGAAAAGGACTACTGGACATGCTGGGTGCTGGACCGCCTTTTCTCAGATCCCCTTGTCAGTGAACAGATCATGTTCAAAGGTGGTACCACCCTTTCAAAAGTCTTTGGCCTGATCGAACGTTTTTCAGAAGATATCGATCTGATACTGAATTGGGAGATGCTAAAAGAAAAAATGGGCCCTATCGAAGCCCAACGCAGCAAAACCGGGCAGGACAAGTTCAACAAAGAAAGCGTCGAAGTATCAAGAGAGTATCTAAAAGAAGAGTTTCACGATAGTGTCCGCAAGGCTCTTGGGGAGATAGTGCAGACAAAGATCGCTGATGATGAACCTGACGTGATCGAGATCACCTACCCCCGAAGTTTTAGGGACCCCTACTTGAGGCCAGGGATACGCCTGGAAATTGGTCCCCTTGCCGGTTGGGAGCCTAATGATAAATTCACCATCACGCCTTACGCGGCTGAAGCATTTCCGGACCTGTTTTCTAATCCTCGTATCACCGTAAGGGCAATAAGTGATAAGAGGACCTTCTGGGAAAAAGCAACGATCCTTCATCAGGAGGCCCATAGGCCTGCCCGCAAAGATCAGCCCATACGTTATTCCAGGCACTACTATGATCTTATGCGGATGGCTGTCTCTTCAAAAAGACAGAACTATCTGGAAAGAGTAGACCTGCTGGAAGAAGTGGTTTCCTTCAAAAAGAAATACTATCCCTGTGGGTGGGCCTCGTACGATTCAGCAAAACCCGGTTCGATGAAGTTGGTACCTCCCAGGGAAAGGATAAGAACCCTGGAATTAGATTACCAGCAGATGAAGACCATGATATTTGGCGAGGCCCCTGAATTTGGCATGATATTGGAAACACTTCAGGACCTTGAAGACAGCATCAACGTGGTTCCTCGCTAAGGTGTGTCAATACTTCCTGTCCCTGAAGATCATGCTTTTTTCAACTCATTCTCTGCAATTCGGAACTGATCCGACGGTTTGCCATCAACGATACCTTGTCTGGGATGAAAAGGTTTGGCTCTGGCTTTTCCCGTTCACCGTTGACAGTTTACCGTTTACGCACTTGCCTTTATCCTCCATGAGCAATAAAATTACTCGTAATAGGGTCTGTAAGTCGCACCCTGGCGCTCCGCTTGGGGCACCTTGTAACTCGTAACTCGTCCTCTGCGGTGGAAAGGTTTGGATTTCCACTTGATCCTAACAAAAATATTTCTTGCCCTTCTCTGCGGCCCCACCCTCTGCGTACTCTGTGGTGAGAAGGGTTTGCCTTGATCCTGCGGTTGTTTTTACCGTTCACCGTTCACCGTTCACTGTTTACCGTTTACGCTTTTGAATTTTTCGATTTACTCTTTGTGTTGAACCTTATTACCGTTGACGGTTGGCGCAGTTGGGTTTTTGTAGCGCAATTGGTTAAAATCAAGGTCTGACCCCAATTGGGTTTGCCTGTGGTGAGAAGCCCTGGTTTTGGGTTTTTGTTATTGCGTCTCACGTTTTTGTGCTTTCACGTCTCCCGTCTCACGTCTAACGTCTCACGCCCTTGGGGGTTAGTATGCTCGACAGCTTTGTAACATCAAAGACACGCATCAAACTGCTCCTCAAATTCTTCATCAACCCCGACACCACCGCATACCTGCGGGGGCTGGCCGATGAATTCGGCGAGTCCACCAACGCCGTGCGGGTGGAACTCAACCGCCTATCCAGGGCCGGCATCCTCGACTCCAGGGCCGAGGGCCGCACCATCCTCTACAACGCCAACAAGAAGCACCCCCTATTCCCCGAAATCCAGCGCATCGTCGCCAAGACGGTCGGTCTCGACAGGCTCGTCGAGCAGGTCGTCTCGCGCCTGGGGAACGTGGAGCTTGCCTTCGTTACCGGAGACTACGCCCGTGGCATCGACTCCGGCCTTATCGACCTCGTCCTCGTCGGGGAGGTCGACGAAGCCTACCTTGCGGAACTGGCAAAAAAGGCCGAAAAACTCATCGACCGTAAGATCCGCACCCTGGTCCTTGCCCGCGAGGAGTACCAGAAACTGGAGGAGAAGTTCAAAAAAGAAAAGGCGATCCTGGTGTGGGAGAGGGCGTAAGGATCAGGCGTCAGGAGTCAGGCCGCATGCAACAGGGAAGGCAGGATCAACTGCGTAAGCGGATAACGGTAAACAGTGAACGACAAAAACTCGTGAACCCTTCAAAAAGGGGTTGGTTACATGAAGGAAAATACGGAAAACCTTCGCAAACTGATTAATCAGGGGGAAGGACTGGCCCTTGAATTCAAAGAATCCCGCAACGGTCTTAACAGGAATGTTTACGAAACCGTCTGTGCCTTTTTAAACCGAAATGGCGGCACCCTGCTGCTCGGCGTCCGTGATTCTGGAGAGATTCTCGGCATTGATCCTGGAAAACTGGAACACATAAAGAAGGATTTCATAACCTCCATCAATAACCCTCAAAAGATCCACCCGACCTGTTATCTGTCCGTAGATGAATTGGAATTGGGCGGCAAGCGGATCCTTGGAATATATGTTCCTGAGAGTTCTCAGGTCCATAGATGCAGCGGGCGCATCTTTGATCGGAATGAAGATGGAGATCTGGACATCACCGACAACACACTTCTGGTAGCAGAACTGTATCGTCGGAAGCAGTCAACCTATTCAGAAAACAGGATCTTCCCCTATGCAAAAATGTCCGACCTGCGCACCGATCTCATAGATCGGGCCAGAAAGATGGCTGGCATACAGCGAAAAGATCATCCCTGGCTCCAGATGGAAGACATGGATCTTCTCAAGAGCGCCCAACTTTATCAAACCGACCTTTTAAGCCGTAAAAGTGGAATAACTCTCGCGGGTATCCTTTTGCTGGGAAATGACACAACCATACTGACGGCGTTGCCCCACCACCGTACAGACCTGATCCTTCGCAAACTTGATCTGGACCGGTACGATGACCGGGACGATGTGCGAACCAACCTGATCGAAAGCTACGAGAGGATAATGGCCTTTGTAGCCAAACATCTTCCAGACCCCTTTTTCCTTGAGAGGGACCAGCGAATCAGCCTTCGCGGCTCGATTTTCCGGGAGGTTGCTTCAAACATTCTCATCCACAGGGAGTATATGAATCCTTTCCCTGCCAAATTGATCATCGAACGAGGCCTGGTTCGTACTGAAAACAGCAACAGGCCCCACGGTTTTGGTCCGATCGATCCAACTCATTTCTCGCCAATGCCCAAGAATCCGGTGATCGCAAGATTTTTCAGGGAACTGGGGCGGGCCGACGAACTAGGGTCCGGTGTCCGGAACCTTATGAAATATGGGAAAGCATATGGAGGAAAGGATCCCGAACTCGTTGAGGGTGATATTTTCCGGATCAAGGTGCATTACCCGGAAACGGAGACCCAAGTCACCACGGAAGTTACCACGGAAGTTGCCACGGAAGAAAAATTGCTTGCGGCGTTGGAGGGTGAAATGAGCAAGAGAGCCTTGAAAGAAGCTCTGGCTTTAAAGAATGACGAGCATTTCAGAAAGGCTTATCTCAACCCTGCCCTCGAACAGGGGCTTATAGAAATGACTATCCCCGATAAGCCAAGAAGTTCCCGGCAACGGTACAGAGTGACAGAAAAAGGGAAGGCATTTCTTAAAAGACATAAGCAATAGAACCAAGAGCTGGAGGAGAAGTTCAAAAAAGAAAAGGCGATCCTGGTGTGGGAGAGGGGATAGGATCACATAATCAGGCATCAGGAAAACTGGATTTTTGAACCTCAAATCCTGAATAAATGATATTATTCTTTCTCCTTAAACATTCTTGCAAAAAGGAACGGTGGCTCTCCGTGGATCTGACGGGGAGAATTTGGGATTGCGGCAATAATCTTAATATCGAAGAAAGGCTTCTTTCGCTTTGCCCCAGAATAATTTGCAACAATTAACCAATAGGTTTTTCAGAACCAGGAATTGCTTCCATCAACCAGATTAAGGACGAACAACCCCGCCCTGAATCCGAAAATATTACAAAAAGAGACAAAAGCCCGATGTTTAAATGAACTGGCAAACTGGAAAATATCGCTGTTCTCTTCAATGGCCTGAAGAATCGCTTCCCTTTCACTTCTTCCGAGATTCCGGGAATCCTTGAGCTTGTAAAGGACGGATCTGACCAGCCTCTCGAAGATAACCTTGCGTTGATTGAATGGAAGGACTTCGTAATGACTGTCCCTAATGTTCGAAGCAGCGACCTTAATAACGTCGTATATTCCCTTGGAAGAATGTCCAGCTGTGATGGAACCAGGGCGACCCTTTCGGTGGTTGTACCAGAAAGAATCAAGGCTGGCATAAGACTCGGAAAAAAGGAAAAGATGAGAAGTCCAGTCTATATCCTCATGCAGATATCCCTTTAAGAATTGAAGGTTATGCTTCAATATCAAATCGCGTTTTACTACAAATCGAACGGAAGGCCATGTATTATCTGATCTTACAAAGAGCCATTTGATATAGTCATCTTTTTTGCCTTCATCTAATAACTTGATCGGCATTTCGTAGTCCATGTAATTGATGGTTCCATCCTCGAAAACCTGACGGATCTTTGTCACAAGGACATCGGGTTCCATTCTTTTTCCCAGTTTTCCGGAGATAGCTGCGAATGATCCCGGCTCGATATAATCGTCACCATCTATAAAAACAACGTAATCTCCATTAACGTTCCTCAGCCCTGTATTACGTGCATCTGACAATCCACCGTTCTCTTTGTGGATTACCCTGATCCTGTTGTCAGAAGCTGCAAAACCATCACAGATCTTCCCGGACCCGTCAGTGGATCCGTCATCGATTATTATCAATTCGAAATCTTTGAATGACTGCTCGAGGATGCTTGTTATGCACTGGGAGATGTATTCCTCGATGTTGTAGACCGGGACGATAACGCTGAATCTGGTCAGGATCATTCACCTCTCGAAGAGAGAATTTTGTCATAAATTCTCCCGTAAATTCCCGCGATATCTGTCCAGTTGAAGCGTTTGCACATTTCCACGCAGTTTCTGGAAATGGCCTCGTAGTTTCTTGTAATGTCCAAGATACGGTCTGCTATCTCTTCGGCGTTCCTGCTTCCCGCGTGAAAGCCCACCGTACCCTCTTCAAACTGACCGTCAAACCCCTGCCCCCTGGAATAGATCAGCGGCAAGCCCTGGCTCATCGCCTCTGGGTAGACCAGGCCGAAGGTCTCCGTTATCGAGGGCAGCACGAAGATGTCGGCTTCCCGGTACACATCTATCAGTTCCTCTTTTGCTGCCGGGGGCAGATACCTGAGAAAGGGGTACTCCTGGAGCTTACGAAAGATCCTTTCATCCTTTTTCTCCCCTACAACTGTAAGCGTTACCTTAAAGCCCCTCTGGATAAGGACCTCCGCAGCCTTTGCAGTGGTGAGATGATTCTTGCGGGAGATGATCTTCCCAACAGTCAGGAGGTTGAGGTTTCTGCCCTCAAGTTTTCTACGCTCTTCAACTCTTTTCTTAAGCCAGTATCCATCGATACCGTTTCCGATAACTTCAGCCTTCTCAAGGAATTGAGTTCTCAGGGTTTCAGGAAGGTACCTCCCGGCAAGGGTTTCCAGGTGGGGTTTGCTGATGAAGATGGCCCTGTCTGCTTTCAGGAGTATATCCAGTCCTGTTTTCCTGAGGTGGGGCATATACCTGAAAAAATAGTTGATGTCCGTGTTCCTGACTGCCGTCACGAAGGGTACTCCCAGTATCTCGCTCAACTTCCAGGCCACGTAACCGTTCGTGAACAGGGAGTGGGAGTGGATCAGGTCAAATCTTCCTTTGGAGAATCTGTTCTTGGCATCTCTCAGGATCTTCCCCTGCTTGACCGGGTAAAACCAACGGTCCAGGGGTTTATGTGTCTTCGCCAATATCGAATAACCCCCGAACTTTTCCTGCATGGTAGTGTCAATATAGTGGTCCACTGGAACATAAACAGAAATATCAAGTCCCTGTTCCACTTGGGCATTAAAAAAATTCCTGAAAAAGGCTGGCTTACCATGGTCAGAGTAGTATGAGTTGATATGAAGTACCTTCAAGGCCTTATCCTTTTCTCCTCATTGTTGGAATTTTTTCGTTTGGTCGTCCCTGCCGGTTACGCTTCAAACGTTCAGCCCTATGCTATCCTTGTTGACAAGTAATATTGAACCTGTCGTGCGATAACGCTCTGGAGGTTCCCGGCCCATGAGCCGTGCCGAAGGCATCGTCTCCGAAGAACTTGTTTCCATAATCATGCCGGCCTGCAATTGCGGAGCCTTCATCGGCGAAGCGATCAGGTCCGTGCTGGCACAGAACTATGATAACTGGGAACTCCTCGTTGTCGACGATGCTTCTTCCGATGACACGCCGCCTGTCGTCGAAACCTTCGCCCGAAAGGACCCACGGATCCGTTACACCAGGCTGCCTGTCAACTCGGGCCCCGCCGCGGCCCGCAACAAGGCCATGGAAGAGGCAAAAGGCAGGTATTTCGCCTTTCTCGACTGCGACGACCGGTGGTTCCCCGAAAAACTGTCCCGGCAGATCGGCCTCATGAGGACTGAAGGGTATACCTTCACCTGCACCGCCTACACCAAGATCGACGAAAAAGGCAACGACCTCGGCCGGGTGATAACGCCCAGCCCCAGGCTCGACCACGAAGGCTTGCTCAGGGTCTGCCCCGGAAACTCCACCGTCGTCTTCGATGCCCTGGAACTCGGCAGGTTCCGGATACCCCCTATAAGAAAGAGGAACGACTACGCCCTCTGGCTGCAGGTCATCAAAAAGGCCGGTTACCTCTACGGCATAAACGAGTCCCTGGGAAGCCACCGCGTAAGAAAGGGCGCGCTTTCTGCCAACAAGGCCAGCCTCGTCCGGTATCACTGGAAGATCTACCGCGAAATGGAGGCCCAGCCTTTCCTCAAATCCTGTTACCTTGTCCTTTACTGGGTGATCGCCACCGCCTTCAGGCTGAGATAGCTCCCGCGCTATTGGTGATGGAAGGCCTTCCCCTTCCCGCAGGTTATCTCCAGGCCCCTCCTCAGGGTATAGGGGGGCTTGAACTCCAGCTCCTTCTTAAGCCTCTCATGGGAGACCACAAGCGAGCGGGTCAGTTTTTTAACCATCTCGCCTTTCCCTGAAAAAGCGGCCATCTTCTCAAGCAGACCTGTAGGGGAGTAGAACAGGCGCGGCTTCACCCCCATTACCGCAGCGATAGCCTCTATAAGCTCAGGAGTGGAGGGCTTCTCGTCGTCCGCGACGTGGTAGATCCCCCCCGCCAGGTTCTCCACCTCCAGTATCTTCCCGACAGCCGCTGTAAGGCTCCCCGTGAAGAGAAGGCTCCTGGCATTCTTAACCCCGCCCAGGGGGAGGGGGGTCCCCTTTTCAACCTCTTCCATCAGCCTCAAAAAATTTCCCTTCACTCCGGGGCCGTAGACCAGGGGGGCTCGCAGGATCACGGTGCTCATCTTGCCCCGGTACTTGAGGATCATCTCCTCGGCCTCCCGTTTTGTGACCCCGTAGGAGTCTGCGGGGTGGCAGGGCGAATCCTCGGCGAATGCCTCGCCCGGGGCCGTCTCCTCGCCCACGGCCTTGATGGAGCTCATGTAGACGAA
>Ga0209723_1000203_pt1 | contig 117512 bp, 94 predicted proteins | sample BiotimSIPDNA_2_FD_185750 | JGI IMG/M metagenome (GOLD analysis project Ga0209723, IMG submission 185750) | Anaerobic biogas reactor microbial communites from Washington, USA - Biogas_R2 time_0 SIP DNA (SPAdes) (version 2) | ecosystem: Engineered > Bioreactor > Anaerobic > Unclassified | place... | reverse complement strand
TTGCTACGCAGCAAACTCTGGGACGACATGATCAACGCCATGGAAACAGGCTCGCGGAACCGCCGCGTCGGCAAGAAGCTCAAGGAGATTATTCAAATGTAGCAGTGCTAGCATTTTCACTATGAGATCATTATATCGACGATCGGCGAAATTCCACACTTCGATGGGTGGAATTGTGGGAGAATCCGCGGCCGGACTTTCGGGTCCGACGTTGAACACTTGTGGAAGTTACTCTTGGGGAGGTACCGTCCAATCGTGGTCTGTACTGCTTGGCAAGAGAGGCTGTCCGGGAATTGAGGCAGTGAATAGGCGGGTCTCCGGTCGTAGCCGAAGTCGCCAGACTTTGGCAAGCTGCCGAGAATGCCAAATTCTGGCGAATTCGGCTACGATCAATTCCCAGTCGCCCTGTGGCAAGCAAGCAGTGGCACACAGCGGGCCGTTTCCATTCTTTGGGGGGTCGCTATGATGTTAGGAAATCGTCTTCCAGCCTCATTTTTGAGCGACGTGAACCGACCATGACTGATTTCCGCACCGAACGCGATTCGATGGGCGAGGTCCGGCTGCCCGCCCAGGCCTACTACGGAGCCCAGACTCAACGGGCCGTGGAGAACTTCCCGATTTCTGACCAGACTTTGCCTTCCGAACTGATCCACGCCATGGGGTTGGTCAAGTGGGCGGCCGCCTCGGCTAACCGCGATCTGGGGCTTCTGACCGGCTCGGGGAATAACCCGCTGAGCGATTCCCAGGTTGAGGCCCTGCTTGCGGCATGCCGGGAAGTGGCGGCCGGCCGGCTGGACGATCAATTTCCCATCGACGTCTACCAGACCGGCTCGGGCACCTCGAGCAACATGAACGCCAACGAGGTGATTGCGAACCGGGCCATTGAACTGGCGGGGGGGGATCGCTTTGCCATCGAGAAACCGATCCACCCGAACGACCATGTGAACATGGGGCAGAGCACGAACGATACGTTTCCAACCGCGATCCACGTGGCCGTCGGCGTTGCCGTTCACTCGGAATTGATCCCAGCGCTCAAGCAGGCCGCCAAGCTACTCTCCCAGAAGGCCGACCAGTGGCAGGGGATTCTCAAGATCGGCCGCACCCATCTGGCCGACGCGACACCCCTTTCACTCGGTCAGGAGATCGGCGGCCTGGCGCGGCAGTTGGAGCTTTCGGTCGAACGGGCGAGGCGTGCCCTGGAGGCGATTCTGGAACTGCCCGTCGGCGGCACGGCCGTGGGGAGCGGGATCAATACCCATCGCGAATTTGGCGGGCGTGTTGCTCAGCTCCTGGCCGACGAGACGGGCGTGCCTTTCGTCGAGGCCGTCAACCATTTTGAAGGGAACGCCCAGCGGGACGGGCTGGTCGAAGCGCACGGGCAGCTTCGGGCTGTGGCAACCACGCTGTTCAACGTGGCCAACAACATCCGCTGGCTTGGTTCCGGCCCTCGTTGCGGGTTCTATGAGGTCAAGATCCCCGACCTTCAGCCGGGCAGCTCGATCATGCCGGGCAAGGTCAATCCGGTGATGAGCGAGGCCCTGATGCAGGCGGCGGCACGGGTTATGGGCAACGATCAGACCATCGCTGTGAGCGGTGCCGCGGGGGGACAGTTTCAGCTCAACATCATGATGCCGGTGATGGGGCAGGCCATCTTGGAGAGCGTCCGGTTGTTGGCCGGGGCCACGCGGGCCTTTGCCGAGAGGTGCCTGGAAGGGCTGGAAGCCAACCCGGAAGCGTGCGAGGCGGCGGTCGAGCAGAGTCTCTCGCTGGTTACCGGCCTGAACCCGTATATTGGTTACGAGAAGGCCGCGGCCCTGGCGAAAGAGGCCTTCAAGACCGGCAAGACGATCCGCGAGCTTTGCTGCGAGCAGCAGGTCCTTCCGGAAGAGAAATTGACCGAAGCGCTCGATCCGTGGAGGATGACGAAGCCGGTGGAGTAACAAGTCGATTCGTTGGAGTCCAGGCTTCAGCCTGTACGGGGGATGGCCACGTTGTGTTGTGACAGGATTGCGTGGAAACCCGAGGTCCAGTACGGTCTTGAATTTCAGCAGGCTGAAGCCTGGACTCCAACATTCACACGCCCTCGGAGAGAAGACACCATGACCACACGCCGCGGTTTCCTCAAACGATCGCTGGGGGCTGTTGCTCTCGGGTCGCTGACTGCCACGAGTACGCAGGTCTTTGCCGCCGATTCGGGTGACGGCTTGCCGATTGTCGACACGCACCAGCACCTGTGGGACCTGAAGGTGGTGCAGCCACCGTGGCTTCAGCCGGGGGGCGAACTGACCCGGGATTACGTGACCAAGGACTACCTGGAAGCGACGGCCGGGTTGAACTTCCGGAAGGCGGTCTACATGGAGGTGGCCGTGGGCGACGACCAGTTGGTCACCGAGGCGGAGTATGTCCTTGGGCTGTGTGCCAGCCCGGATCATCCGACTTGTGCGGCGGTGATCGGGGGGCGTCCGGCGGAGGCGGGTTTCAAGGCGTACCTGGACCGCTTTCGCGGCAGTCCCTACGTCAAGGGCGTTCGCCACATCATGCGTCAGCCGGAGATGCTGGACGCGGAAGGTCTCGTTGCCGGGATGCGACTGCTGGGCGATCGCGGTTTGTGTTTCGATCTTTGCGTTTCGGCGAACATGCTGGCGGCGTCGGCGAAGATCGTTGACGCCTGTCCCGACACGCGGTTTGTCGTCGACCATTGCGGCAACGCCGACCCGGTGGCCTTCATGCCCAAGTCGGCGGCCCCTCGCGAGGCCCGTCACGACGCCGACGCCTGGCGCCGCGACATGGAGGGTCTGGCGAATCGCAAGAACACGATCTGCAAGATTTCGGGGATCGTTTCGGCCATGGAGAAGGGGAAGTGGACGGCAGCCGATCTTGCCCCGCCGATCAACCATTGCCTCGACACGTTTGGCCCGGACCGCGTGATTTTTGCCAGTGACTGGCCCGTCTGCACCCGCGGTGCGGCGTTGCGGGAGTGGGTGGCGGCTCTCAAGGAGATTGTTCGTGATCGTCCGCGCGAGGAGCAGGGGAAGCTGTTTGGGGAGAATGCGATTGGGTTTTACGGGCTGTAGGTACGGGGCGCCGAGGAAGATTTGATCTCAAGGAACTCCCTACGGTTGACCAGGAGGTAACTCTTGCGCGTGTCAGTCCCGCATCTTGGACACGGACGATATCCAAATCCGGCTTCCTGTATAACAGACCGCGGACGATGTTGTTGTTCAGATTCTCATCGGCAGCCAGGCGGAGCATGGTTCATCGCTCCGGATTTGCACGCCGAGACAGGAGCCGATCTCGTATCCCTTGGGGATCGAAACGAGATCCGTTTTCATCACGCACCGCTTGTGCTTCGGCTTCTCGCTGTCGCAGGTAAGCGGCAACCTCCGAGGGTCTGCGCAGGTAATAGCCGATCACATAGTAGATGTCCGACAGTTCGAGAGAGGGATACTGCTGCGCTATCTCCTCAGCAGTTGCCCCGCTTTCGAAGGACGCGAGGACCGTATCCAACGTTACCCGTGTACCACCGACGCGAGCAACGCCGTCCACGTCGACGCGGAATGGGATGACTTCAGTGGTTGTTGTTAACGTCATGGTCATTGCCTCCGATGCCATCATTGTAGAAAGAGAACACTGTTGTGTCCACATTCGTCAAACAGGAACGATAAGCCGAGCGTCGCTGGACACTTATCTGGAAGCCATGGAGGATCCGGACGCCAACGTGCGTTGGCAGGCGGTTCATGCCCTTGAGCGATATCCGGACCCTCGATCCGTCGAACCCTTGAAGTGTGCCCTGAACGACGAGAGCTCGCTGGTACGTTGCTCGGTCGCCCGGATACTGGGCAAGATTGCCGATGGTTCCACGAGGCCGTTGCTTGCATCGGCAACGGAGGACGAGGACTCTTTTGTTCGGGAGGCGGCCGAGACGGCGTTGAGGCAATTGGAGGAGCGGTGAGGACGGGAAGAAAAGATCCGTGGCTTGGCTCTCTGAGGCCGAGTTTTCCGGCGGTTCTTTTGGTCGGCTCGGGAGAGCCAACCTACGTTTGTTTCGCTTGCGAGTCGCACTTCGGGCTGGATCGGCGGGCGAGTGCGGCCTTGGCGGCGAAGAGATACCAGTAGAGATACTTCGGTAGCCACTTGCGCAACTGGAAGCGGCTCTCGCCGGCGGTTCGATCGCGCCAGGTGGTGGGGACTTCGGTGACGGCGGCGCCGGCGGCGAAGGCCTTGGCGGTCAGTTCCAGGGCCAGCTCGAAACCGCCGCTGCTTTCGATCTTCAGTTGGTTGACGAGTTCGGCGTCGTAGAGACGGTAGTTGTTGGTGGCGTCGTGGGTGGGGAAGCCCAGCCAGTAGAGGCTGACGCCGGCCAGGCGGCTGAGCGAGCGTTTGACGAAGGGGCCGCCGATCTGCCGGCCACCGCGCATGTAGCGGCTGGGACAGATCACGCGGTAGCCCTGGCGATAGAGTTCGAGCATCGGCTCGACGTTGCCCAGATCGTCGGAGAGATCGGCCATGACGACGAGGGCCGGCCCGTGCTGGGCCGCATGGAAACCGGCTCGAAGGGCGTTGACGACGCCTCGGCCCAGATCGTTCTTGACCAGCCGGAGCCAGGAGCGGGTGGCCATCGACGCCCGGATCACGGGGACGGTGGTGTCTTCGTCGAAATCGTAGACAATCAAAACCTGGAAAGGCGGGGCGATCCGGGTCTCGATTTCGGACAACAGATTGCGGATGTTCTCTGCCTCGTTGTAGACGGGCACGATCATGGTGAGCGTGGTACTGTCGCCACCGGGAGCTTCTGCTGGTTCGTTCTCAAGCGGGTCAGCCACGATTCAGATCTTCCCTTGCTCGATCTGGGTTTGAATCCAGGGGATGAGTTCGTCGAGGACGTCATCGATCGGGGTGACGGCTTCGAATCCGAGAAGCCGTTGTGCCTTTTCCACAGACGGCGAGCGGAAGCGAACGTCGTAGGGGAAGGGGGGATCGGCGATGGTCTGCATGGGGCGGTCGGGGCCGTTGATCTTGTGCCAGATCAGCTCGGCGATCTCGCGGACAGTGTGTGGCTTGGCGGTGGAGATATTGAAGTCGGTGTTCAGGGCGGCCTCGTGTTCCATACAGGCGAGGATGCCCCGGGCCACGTCGCCGCCGTAGGTATAGTGGCGGACCTGCTCGCCGTCGCCCAGGAGGTGCAGCGGATCCTGGCCCTTGAGAACCTTCTGGATGAGATCCGGCACGACGTGGCTGAGGGTGAGCTTGACGTTGCCCGACATGACTTCCTCGTCGGTTCTCGCCTTTCGTTCGCCGATGCCGACGCAGTTGAAGGGGCGAACGATCGTGTAAGGAAGTTGATATTGCTCGTGCGCTCCGCGGGCGAAGTACTCGACCGCGAGTTTCTGGAACCCGTAGGTTGACGTGGGCGGCGGGCACGTGGCCTGGTCGCCTTCTTCGCTGGGGAAGTGGCTGGCGTTTTCGAACACCATCGAGGAAGAGACGGCGGTGATCTTCTTCAGGCGGCCATTCTTGTGGGCTTCGACGGCTGCCTCGAATGTGGCCGCGGTGATCCGCTCGTTTTCGGCCAGGAGGTCGAAAGCGAACTTGTGGAAGTAGGCGATTCCGCCGATCATGGCGGCCCCTGCCACGAGATGATCGCAGTCGGTCAGCAGTTCCCGAAGCAGGCCGAGATCCTTGGCATCGCCCTCGACGAATCGGTAGCGGGGATGGCCCTCACCGGCGGGCCGCAGGGGGCCATACTTCGAGAAGTTGTCGAGTCCGACGACGTCGTATTCGGCGGCGAGGAGTTCCTCCACCAGGTAGCCGCCGATGAACCCGGCCGCGCCGGTGACGAGCACTTTCATGATTGCACATCCTTTTCGAGAAATCCGAAGACGTCGACGATGGGTTGTTTGGGACGGAGTCGCTTGTACTCGTCGTGGCACGCCCCGAGGATCAGCAGATCAGCCGACTGGAGGACTTCGTCCAGCGGGAGGAACGAAGGGTCGCAGATATAGGGGTCCGTACAGATTACGCGGCGACATTCCACGGTCAAGACTTTCCGCAGCTTGTAGGAAAGCGAGCTGCGGGGATCGTCGCAGTTGCCCTTGAAGGCCATGCCGAGAACTCCGACCGTCATCGCGGTGAGGTCGTGGTTCATTTTGAGCCGCTCGACGAGAAAGCTGGGCATTCCTTCGTTGACCATCATGGCGGACTGGCCGAGTCCGAACATGTTGTGATTGAACGACGCCAACTGCATCGTGTCTTTGAGCAGGCAGGGCCCGCAGGTGAGGCCGGCGGAAGAGAATCCGGCCATCCGGGCGTAGTCTTTGGTGACAGCATGCCGGACCCGTTCGAAATCGGCTCCGAAGCGTTCGGCCGTCATGTAGAACTGGTTGGAGATGGCGAAGTTGATGTAGCGATAGGCGTTGGTGAACAGCTTGGCAAGTTCGGCCTCGACCGGCTCGAGCACGATCACGCGGGCGCCCAGTTGTTGGAACAGTGCCGTCGCCCGGCGGGTCGCCTCGGGCGAGACGCCTGCGACCAGTTGGGGCAGGTGGACAAGTTCCTCGACGGCGTATCCCTGGGCAATGCGTTCGGGACAGTAGGCCAGCAGAATCCCGCGTCCAAGCTCGTCGATTCGGCGGCCGAGGCGTTCGGTGACGCCGGGGAAGACCGTGCTGCGGATGATGAGCAGTTGGCCTTCGCCCATTTGGGCCAACAGCGACTCGGTCATGCGGTCGAAGGATCGCACGTCGGGATCGAGGTATTCGTCGACCGGGGTTCCGGTAGTGACGACGACCACCTGGTGTTCCGCCAGTCCGTCGAGCGACGATTGCATTCGCAGACGCCCGTTCTGCAGTCCCCGCTGGAGCAAGGCGTCGGCTCCTCGCTCCAGGAAAGGCATCTGTCCCGCTTCGATCGTCTGCAAGCGCTCCTGGTTGACGTCGATCAGCGTCACGTGGAAGCCGGAGTCGGCCAGGACGAGGCCGAACGGCAGCCCCACGTGGCCTCCGCCGCCGATGATGGCGACGCGAGTGAGTTCGTTTTCTGGTGGTTGTGTGGGATTCACGGCAGTACCTTCAACTCCTGGCCGCGCGGGGTCTTTTCGCGTTTGGTTACAGCGTCAGCTCTGGTCTACCAACACGTTCCGATACATACAGTTCTGCATAACACGAAAACAGGTCGTCTCGGTTGCCGAGACTCTTGACGAAACGGCCGCCCAGTTTCTCGGGGAATCCCTTGGCGATCGACTCGCGGCCGGCGACGAAGTAATCGTAGGGCAGGTAGTCGTCGGGCACGCGCAGGTCGTAGCTTCCGGCCAGGATAACCGTTCGACGATCCAGATAGAACGGTAGCACATAGGCGCCGTCGACCACAACCCGGGCGTCGGCGGGGACTTCGTCGAGGAGTAACCTGGTGAACTTTCGGGCGTCGTAGGAGGGGTCGTCCCAGTGCTGGACGTGGGCGATCCAGGCCTGGATGCCCGAGCCGGGCAGCATGAGCAGCAGCACGCCCGCGGCGGCGGTCCCCGCGACGGCACGTGAGGCGAGGAGCGGCACCTTCGCCCGGGCGCAGAGATTGTGCCATGCGGAGCCGATCGACGCGACACACCATCCGGCACAGAGAAACAGCCACGCGCCCGGATAGCACCAATAGCCCTTGGTGGGATGGACGCCTTCGAACACGACGAGCAGGTAAACGCTCGACCAGGCCAGGGCAACCAGCTTGAGAACGCCAGGGTTCCTGCTCCGTATGGCCATGACAGTTGTCGCCAGCAGGGAGCCGAACATCAGCGTGGTCTGGATCGGTCCGGCATGTTCGAGGATCTGGCGGGTCTGCCAGCGGATGGATTCCCAGGGGAATATGAAGCGATCGAGAAGTCCCGGTCCGGAACGGTCCAGGACGTTGTTGAAGAACTGCAATCGAAAGACGTCGTAATGGGGGATAATCAGAACAAGCCAAAGGGAGAAGACGAGAACTGCACCGCCGATCAGGATGGAGACGTAACCGAGGCGGCGCAAGGGACGATCGGGAACCAGGAGGGCCCAGATTCCGATCGGGATGGCGTAGGTGATGGCGAGGGGATGGGTGAGGCCGCCAAGGCCGAGGAGAGCCGATGCGGCGATGAGCCAGCCGATTCGTCCGCCCTGGCGCCAGCGGAGCCAGGCCGCCACGGCTGCCAGACCGAGCATCCCGCAGAGCATGTCGGGCCGTGCCGCCAGGGCGGGGAAGAAGCAGACTCGCGAAAGGGAATAGAGCCCGGCACCCCAAAGAGCGGCGGCGCGGTTGCCGGTCAGTTGCCGGCCGAGTACGTAGATGAGAACGACGGCGATGATTGCGGCCGTGCCGGAGGCCAGTCTGGCCGTGCCGTAGCCGGGCGGCAACACGCTATAGAAGAGGGCCTGCCAATAGTAGTACAAGGGCGGCAGAAGAAGAAAGATCTCGTCTACACGATAGAAGAAGCCGTCCACGTTCCGCGACGGGACATAGGGAATTCGCGGGATTCCCTCCTGGAGAATCGTGCAGCCGGGAACGGAGAAATCGCCTTCGTCCATCCCACCCGCCTGGCGGACCATCAGGGGCACACGAAACGTCAGGAACAGCGCACAGATCAGCGCCAGCATGCAGAGATCGAACCAGCCGCTGCCCCTGCAAGTTGACGATTCCACCGAGTGATCGAGACGGCCGTTGGTTTCCAAGTGGCTGACTTCATCCGAAAACGTGTTCTTGGCCAATCCCCCTTCTCCGCCGATACCTACCTTTCTGGAGGGATAACAGATACTCATTGTAGTCGGATTCGGCTCTTGATCCCAGTCATCGCGTCTCACTGCCGTGTTGCTTCGAGTAGTTGCTGCATCGTGGCGGTCAGTACTTGTTCGACGCCGGGGGCTACGCGGGAGACGTGGGTCGTTTCATAGCCGCCCTGGCGGTAGGCGATTTCGGTGCAGATATAGCCGGGCCCGTCGTCGCCGTAGGCCGCCATGGCGACGAACTGGCCGGGGCACATCTTCTGGGCCGCCAACTGGTACTCGACGCACAACTCACCCGGCATGTGGAGGACACTCACCGGCCCCACACGCAGGCAGGCCAAGGGGATCTGGTGCCCCGAGGTCATGCGGTGCAACCAGGCCAGATCCCGGGCGGCGAAGACGCGTTTCTTCCTGTCGAGCGACTGGTCGGTGAGCCTCTTGAGAATGTCGTTCTCGGTGAGCGTCTCGCGCACGGGAAGCTGCACGGGCTGAACGGCCCAAGCCACGTCGCCCACGCCGATTGGAGCCTTCTTCTGGGTGTTCCAGGCTTCCTCCATTCCCTTGGCGAGCCGGGCGGCAAGGACAGGGCGGTTCTCGGGAGAGCCGTCGTTGTATTTGCCGGCGGCGATGTTGCCGCCGGCGCCGTCGAAGTGAACGTGCAGTGCCGCGGGAACCGCCTGTTGGCGGGCGGTGCGTGCCATGCCCATGAAGTCGTAGCTCACGCCGCCCTTGCCGTAATAGCTCTGGGGATGGCAGGCGTAGTAGGTGAGCGACGCCACCGGCCGATCGCCGGCCCAGAAGCTGACCAGGCGGACGTCGGGATCGATGAGACCTTCGGGGGCAGCCCGGGCGGCTTCGTTGCGGCAACTGCTCATCCGCGTCATCACGCACTTGCCCTCGTCGTTGAGAATGCGCCGATTCGACGCGACCTTCTCGACGCGTCCCTTGCCGTAGCCAACGTGCGTGACGGCAACGGCCTTCTTCAGGCTGTCCTTGACGGCGGCCGCGGTTCGTTCGATCGCTTGACGGCAGACGTCGGGATCGAACATGGCGCCGCTCAGATCGTGCTGGACGAGGATCTCTTCGGTCGAGAGGTCGACGCCGGGCGTGTCGTGCTGGTGGACGGTGTGGACGGCGACCCGGTCGGGTGAGGTGCCGGCGGCTTCGGCCAACCGTTCGCGGAAGACGTCATGGGCCTTGTTGCTGATGGCGACCCAATCGACGGCACAGAGGACGATCGGCTCTCCGGAGCCGAGCAGGACGATACCGCGGGCCGACAGCGGGTCGACGATCTCCTTAGCAGGGGAGACGTTTCCGTGGCAGAGGACGCTTCCGATCGGCGGCGTGACATCGGCCTCGAAGGCGGCGATTCTTAGTGTCTTTGTGCTGGACTTGTGCGCATGGTGCGCGCATGTTTGTGAAGGTTGGGTTGCGGGCTTGCCCCGCTTTGGGGGCTGGGTGTCCGCTGATTGTGATGCCCTGGGAATTGATGCAAGTATGATAAGCATCAACGCTCCAATCACAGAGAGACTGTTCTTCATCGGTTCATCTCCCAATCTGTCAGAGTGGCGATCTCGTAGAGTCTTGGTTCTGGATTTGCAGGCACGCGCCACGCATGTTGTGAAGGTTGGATTGCGGGTCTGCCCTGCTTTGGGGGGGCAACTTCGGCTATTTGAGTCCACCCGTGCAGCGAAGTCCAGTCGGGCGGAGTGGGCCTCTGCGGATTTCTCGGACAAACCTCTTTCTTGCAGGCCGGATTTCTCCTAGAATAAAGGGATGAACCTTAAGATTACGCCTGAAATCCAAGATGCTCTCCGCCGACATCCGGTTGGTCCGATCCAATTTGACGGTGATTTGCTGGGCGAGCCTGTGTTCGTCGTTCGCTTAAGCGACGTCGTTGATCTCCAGGCCAAGGTTGACGAGCGTATCCGGAAGAAGCTTGCTGAAGCGGATGCAGATATTGCGAACGGTGATGTGGCTCTATGGGACGCCGAAGGCGTCAAACAACGCGGGCGTGCCCGTCTGCAAGCTCAAACGAACGACGACTGATGGGCCGGATTCTTCATACAGCGTCGGCTCTCCGCGACATTGACGCTATCTGGGATTGCATCGCGATCGAGAATCAGCATCCCGCGGCCGCCGATGGGTTGATTGACGAGATCGACGACGCTCTCCAGTTACTCGTCGCTCGGCCACAGATAGGCGAAGTGGTGGACTATCTTCGCCCGGAGACTCGGCGCTGGATAGTACATAAGAACTATCTGCTCTTCTACGATATTGTAGGCGCCGACATTCGTTTACTTCGGGTTCTGCACGCGGCTCGGCTCATTGGACCCGACGACCTGCAGGTATGAGGCAAGCGTAACCGAAAACGCGTGCGCCGACCGCCTCAATCGCGCCCGCAACTTGACCAAACCGGCCGTGAGGATCGACGGCCTTCACTCCAATCGCAGGTAATCGACGGCGAAATCGGTGTCGGGATGACCGGCGGGATCGAACCGCAACGAGACGACCACGCCGCGCCAGGCGGGGTATTCCCGCAGATCGAATCGGTATTCGTGCCATTGGTCGTCGCCCGGCACCTGGAAACGCACCGTCGTCGTTTCGCTGGGCCGAAGCATGGTCGTTCCCCAGTAGAGTTGGGCCTGGGTCTCACGGCTGCTGCGCATGCGGACTGCGAGCCGGTGGATCTGCTTTGTATCGATGCGGACGGAGGGGCCGCTGAGGATCGGATCGGCACCCGTCGTGTGACCGGTCAACGCGCCGCCGGCAAGCAAAGTCTGGACCGCTCCGCTAGGCGTCCAGGCCTTGGCGTCTTCCTCGCTGTCGAATTCCCAGCTTGTCTTTTCCGGAGCAAACTCGAGATCGTAGGGGCCGAGGCCGACGTCGGCGGGGATCAGGTTCGGCGGGTACTTGCCCGGCGGGCAGAAGACGGTTCGCACGGCGTCGAGATCGCCGAAGCCGTATTCTGCATAGGGTTCGATATAGCTGCCCTCGCCCCATTCGTTCCAGGGGCCGAGGCAAACGATTTTCTTGCCCGTCCGTTCCGCATAGTCGCGTGCCGCCTGCCAGAGGCGGCCGAAACGCTCGGGCGTGCGGCTGTGGATCACCCGGGCGCTGCTGCGGTGCCAGGGCTCGGAGGACCAGCCCGTATCGACGATGGGAAAGTACTCGAGGCCCGAAGCCCGTTCGTCGCAGTCCTTCCAGACCTGCGGGCTGGTGCGTACGACGTCTTCGAAGGAGAAGTACTGCGTGCCCAGTTCATGCTCGGCCAGTTGGAAGCCGTGATAGGAGGTGAAGGCCTCGTAGCCTTCGGACTTCAGTTCGCGGCAGTTGCCGGCATTGGTGTGGCTGCTCATGGCGACGAAGTAGATTCCCGGCAGTCCGGCGTCGCGGGCCATCTTCTGCGACAGGGCATAGAGCTCTTCTGCCTGGTCGCTGCCGCCGAGGTCGTTGCGGATGTTCTGGGGCGACCAGATGAAAACGGCGGGGCGGCCGTCGATGCGGTAGTACTCGTCGGTCTTGAGGTAGTGGTCGATCCAGTACTGGGTCACTTGCCGCCAGTCTTCGAGGGAATGGGTGCCCGGCCGGTTGTGGTTGGCCCACATGACGGCCCACTTCAAGTGGCTCTTGTAGCGGGCGTTGGCGTAGGCCTTATGGAGCCAGTGCTCCAGTTGCCGGTTGCCCTGCGACCAGTACCAATCGACCATGAAGAAGGTCACTCCGTGTTCGACAGCCCACTTGATCTGCCAGTCGGCGCACTCGGGGTTGGCTTCGTCGTACCAGCCGAGGACCGGTCGCCGCATGGGGAAGTCGAGGATCGGCGCCCAGCGGGCGGTGGTGTCCCAACCGGGGAAGTAGAACGCACCAACGTCGATGTCACCCCGCACGGGCTGCGGTTCGGGTACGTAGCCGGTTGCTTCGACTTGCGGTGCCAGCGTGAATTCGATGCCGGCTTCGGCAGCAACGGGCTGGTGGCCGGCCAGTTCGATCCGGACCTTCAGCGCCGTGGGGCCGGGGCGGTCGGCCCGGACCTGCCAGGTGACTGTCTTGGGCAGATAGAGGGAAATGGGTTCAAAGGTCTGCTGAGCCGCGCCAAGCACCTTGACGCCTTCGGGCACTTCGAGGCGGGCCAAGGCGGCCTCTGCGAGTGCGCCACCCGAATTGCGCACGGTGCACACAATCCGCGCCGGTTTCCCCACGCGATTGACGCCCTCGGCTTTGCCGAAGTAGTCGATTTCGAGTTCGGCCGGTCCGCGGACGTCGTCGGCAATCTCGATCGATTCGACGGCAACGTTGGCGCCGGGCGTGTCGGTCGGCTGCAAGGCGACGAGGATCACTTCGCCTTGCCAACGCTGAAGCCCGCCCATATCGATGTTGTAGGTGTGCATCCGCCCGTCGGGCTTGAGGGGGAAGGTGAGGTCTTCCCAGCCGACCTGGTTGCGATTGACGGCATAGACGCGGCCCAGCGATCCGGCCGAAACGGCCATCCGCACTGCCACGATCGGTTGCTTCGGGCCGTCAAACTGGAGCAATGGGCTGAGCAGGATCGGTCGGTTGCCGTCGGCTTGGAACTGGAGCTGACCGGTTGACGTCTCGACGGGTGCGACTTGTTGCATGGGGCGCCAACTGGCGAGCATTTCGGCCGTTGTCCAAGCAGTCACGGACGTGCGGCTCTGTTCAGCGGCATCGAGGATGCGGATAGACTGAACGGCGAAGTCGCCGTCGGGCGGCATGTCCAGTCGCAGTCGAATCACCTTCTTCTTGGCGTGCCAGAAGGGGTAGATGCGGTAGTCGCGGAACTCGTCGCCGCCGACCGCGGAGAAGGCCGCGTGCTTCTGGGGGCTGAACCCGCCATACTGACCTTCGAGGGTTTCGGTCCAGAACAGTTCCGCCTGGCCGGTGCGTTGGCAGCGCATGCGGACTTCGACGAACTGGGTGGGCGATGCGGCGATCTCGAAGACGGGGCCGAGGAGGATCGGGTCCCAGTCGACCGAGGTGCCGCGGAGCGCGCCATTTTCGACTCGGGCATTCTTGATATGCCCACCGGCCGACCAGCCGAGGAGCTGGCCATCCTGCTGAAAGGTCCACTGTTGGACGAGCTGGGGTTGTGCGGCGGAGGCGGGATTCGGGGCGGCGGCCAGACAGATGGCGGCAATCAGGGAGGTGCGAAATGCGGTGGTCATGGGGGCTTTGTCGCTGGGCTGGTGAATCGATTGATCGCGGTTCAGTTTGGCGACTGGGGATCGCGAAACAAGCGAGGCGATCAGCAGAGCCGCACGAGCACTCTCCAGTGGGTCGCTCCTGCCGGGGGGGCGACTTGAAAGGTGAAGACTGTGCCGAATTCCAGAAGTGACACCCGGCAGGCGTCACCCACAGGGACTCTGAAGCAACCGGTTTTCAGATCTGCGAGGCGGGGAGCGGTCGCATGATCAGGTTGGTGATCCGCGAGACGGTGTCCTTGTACTCGGGATTCTGGCTGAGCACCTTCCAGTCGGGGTGACTGCGGAAGGCGTCCCAGGCCGCGTCCATGGCCGCGGTGTCGTCGAACTGGAGCATGTAAGTGAGGTTGGGCAGTTGCGTGCCGACGAGGGCCTGGCCGAAGAAGACGGGATTCATACCGGTCTTACGGAAGATCCCGATCTCGCCCCCTTCGTTGAACATGGCGACCTTTTTGAGGTGCCGTTCGATCGTGTGGCTTTCATAGATGCGGAGCTGCACAACTCGCGTGTCTTTGCTCGAGGGGACCTCCAACTTGGGCATACCGTCGAAGGCCAAGAGGAGTGAGCTCTCGAAGCGTTCGTAGGCGGGGTTGTCCTTGGGCGCCATGAGGATGGCTTGCGCGGCGGGCGATTCCCAGGCGTAATCTTCCATGAGTCGCGAAATCGAGGCCAGCGACGCATTGGGAAGAAGGAGCCAAAGTTCGTTGGGATCGGCTTCGATTTCCAGCTTGGGGTTATCTTCCTTGAAGAGGCGGAACACGCCGACGGGTTTGATACCGGCCCGGTTGAAGGCCGGAACCGCTTCTTTGACGAACGCGGTGTAGGCCTCGAGTTTCTCGGGGGAGGCAAAGCTGAACTTGCACAACACGTACAGGTCTTTGCCGCCAGGCCCTTCGGCTCCGTGAGCCAATCCGGTCATTCCGAGGGCCAATCCGGCGGCAGCAGAAGTGGTGAAGAAGTCGCGTCGTTTCATGGGGAGAGTCTCCGGAAGCAGGCTGGGTCTCAAGACGTTGGAATTGCACGATTATGAATACGAATGTGATCGCGGGTGTTACATGGCTTTCGTCACGCCCGGCATGGCGCAGGGGTAGCAGCCGTTTTCGTCGGGGACGACGGGCGGGGTGCCGTCCCAGGCGTAGCGGTCGGGACGGAGTTCCAGGTTGGAGGCGAGGGCCTCGTCCCATTTGACGACCTTGCCGGAGTAGGTTGCCATGCGGCCCATGATGGCGGTCATCGTGCTCAGGGCGCCGTACTCGGCCTCGTTGAACGGTTGGTCGTTACGGACCGCGTCGAACAGGTGGTCGTGTTCGAGCTGGTAGGGATTCTCCTTCTTGCCGCGGAATTGCCATTCGCCGTCGCTCCCCTTGATGACGCCCTTGTGGATCTCGGCGGTTCCTTTCAGCCCGTGGGCGTATTCCGAGATGCTGTTGAAACAGCCGGGGATCTGGCGGCATTGGCTGTACATCATGGTCCCGTCGTCGTAGGTGTATTCGACGAAGTGGTGGTCGAAGATCTCACCATGCTGGCGGCCGTTGCGATAGGCCCGGCCACCCATGCCGTTGCACTCGACGGGATGGGCGTCCATGAGCCAGTTGCAGACGTCGATGTTGTGGACGTGCTGTTCCACGTTGTGGTCGCCGACCAGCCAGGTGAAGAGATATCGGTTCCGCATCTGGTACTCGAGTTCGGTCATGCCTTCGCGCGGGGGCAGTATGCCGGGGTGCGTACCGTTCCAATAGCAGCGCATGAACTGGATCGGACCGACGGCGCCGTCCTTGAGCCGCTTCATCGTTTCCTCGTAAATGGGGAAATGGTGACGCTGCAGCCCCACGCCGACTTTGAGATTCTTCTGCTTGGCGATCTCGTTGGCGGCCAGGATCTTGCGGATGCCGGGCGCATCGACTGCCACGGGTTTCTCCATGAAGACGTGCTTGCCCTGGGCGGCGGCGTATTCGTACTGCATGGGGCGGAAGTGGGGGAAGGTGGTGAGGATGACCAGGTCGACGCCGCTATCGATGGCCTGCTTGTAGGCGTCCCAGCCCAGGAAGCGCCGTTCGGGCGGGACGTCGATTCGATCGCCGAAGCCTTCGTGCTTCTGCTGGTCGTAGCGGGCGGCCTGTCCTTTGGTGAGGGAGTCGTAGCTGGCCTGGAGCTTGTCGGGGAAGACGTCGGCCATGGCCCAGAGCTTGACGGGCCCTTTCGTATTCAGCGCCTGGGCGGCGGCCCCGGTGCCCCGTCCGCCGCAACCGACCAGAGCGATCTTGATCATCTCATTCCCGGCCGCATGAACCCGTGGAACGGCGCTCCCGGCCAGGGCCAAGGCTCCGCTTGCCAATGCCGTTCGTTTCAGAAACTCTCGTCGTCCGGTCTCGTCGCTCATGGGTGGTTCCTCAGCCTGTTGCAGGGGGGTAGGTGCGTGGAGATGACTTATGCCGTCCCGTTTCGGACCATGATATCCGGCCCCACCACCAGAAGCCATAGTTGCGTAGTCGCCTTCAAAATGGCCGTCTGATCGTGACCTATGTTTGCTCGGGCAGTGCCGAATTCCCTTTTTGTGGAGAGGTCCGATGAGTCTGATCGATTGGCTGCGGAGGCTGGGCATTCTGCGTTTTGGTGCGGAAGGGGCGGTCTATCACAACGCAACCGAGCGTCCGGCAAGCCTGCAAATGGACGGCGTTTTCGACTCTCGCAAGGATGTCGTCGATTTGAATGAGCGCCGTTCCTCCGCACCATCGGTGACAGACGACGCCTCGTAGAGGAAAATCGACGCGAGAAGCTTCGGGGCCACTTGTCCTCACACTCGTGTGTGCAGACCGCTCGGCATGAACAGAAGTGTTCACGCCGGGTGTTCACTGAACACTCTCTGGTCGGATCGTTTCTTTCACCGACCGAATTTCTTCTCTCGATAAGTGGTTTGGCTGCTGTATCTTGCGCCAGCGCTGGCTGATCTGCGTGCGTTTGGCATGCCGCTTGCTCCCAAGCACGACACCGGAAAACGGGTCGGCCGCCAAGGGGGCCGTCTCGATGGGTTCGGTGGCGTCGGGCGGGACCGCTGCTCCGTTCTGCCGAGCCCTCCCCCCACCTATCAGCAGGACGTTGCAGTAAGGAGCGTGAGATCATGACGACTCTCTTGATGGCGGTCGTACTCCAGGCAAGCGTGGCTTCGTCGGGCGAAAAATCCTATACCGAGGCTTATCATCAAAGCGCCAAGACCGGGCGACCTTTGGTGGTGATGCTGGGCGCCGATTGGTGCCCGGCCTGCGTGAAACTGAAGAACACGATCATGCCCCAGGTCGCTCAAACCGGCGGGCTCAAGGACGTTGAACTGGCCTATGTCGACGTGGACAAGGAACCGGGGTTGGCCAAGCAGTTGGTCCGCGGGAGTTCGATCCCGCAGATCGTTCGATTCGAAAAAGGGCCGAAAGGCTGGGAGACTGACCACATGGTCGGGGCACAAAGTCCCGGGAAGGTGGCGCAGTTCATTTCCGGAGTGAAGGCGAAGGCGGCGGAGAAGAAGCCCCATTCGTTCAGCCTGGGGGCGCTCACTCGCACGATCGGCCTGGAACAGTAGCCGGCAAACGTCTGCGGATTCTCCCCCGAGGAACATGAACACCTGATCTCTCACTGGTTAATCGCAAACGGGTTGTCGCGCGTTTCCCGACGCCGGCAACCCGTTTTTTGTTGGTCAGGGAGACTGCGGCTGGCGAGAAATCGCGATTTTCGGCAGTTCTGCGGACGGCACGGCGGAGCGTGCCTGCTACTTTGCAGTTCTCCTGACTGGCGAGGGCCCAAGCTTTCGTTCAGAATGGATGATCGCAGAGGGAAAGAAAGCGGCGGCAAGCCGCTGCAGTCCGAGAGGTCAGGAGCTTCGCAGCATGGCACAGAGATTCGATCGACGGCGTTTTTTTCAGACCAGCACCGCGGCGGCTGTGGGACTATCAGGAGTTGGAACGCTGACTACCCGGGCAGGAGAGGCCGGTAGGGGGGCGGATACGAATGTCGTCGCGGAGCCTGCCCGGCAGGTCCCGGTCGTGGAGGAGGCCGACGTTGTGGTCTGCGGTGCGGGGCCAGCGGGTGTGGCAGCGGCCCTGGCCTCGGCCAGATCGGGGGCCGCGACGCGGCTGATCGAGGCGAACGGCTGCCTGGGAGGCGTTTGGACGGCGGGGCTCCTGAGTTGGATTCTGGACACGAGCAACAAGACGGGGTTGATGCGCGAGATGCTCGTGCGGCTGGAGCAGCGAGGCGCGTCGCACGTGTTCGGCGGATCGGTCGGCTACGACGTGGAGGAAATGAAGCTGCTGCTGGAAGAGATGTGCCTGGAAGCGGGCGTGCGGATTCGCCTGCACACGCGGGTGTCGGCGGCCGTTCGCAGTCCGGCCGGGCGGCTCGAAGCGGTGCTCACCGATTCGAAGTCGGGCCGCGAGGCTTTTCGGGCCAAGGCGTTCATCGACTGCACGGGCGACGGAGACCTCGCTGCGCAGGCGGGCTGCGGCTACGACTATGGTGATCCGCAGACGGGGCAGGCCCAGCCGATGAGCTTCATCTGCCTGCTGTCGGGAATCGAACCGGAGGGAGTGGCGCCTTTCGTGCGGGAGTTGATCGAGGGGACCGACTGGTCGGTGACCAAGGACAATCTGCGCAAGGCCATGAACGACGTGGGCGTCGATCCGTCGTACGCCAAGCCGACGCTGTTCTACATTCGGCGGGGCCTGTTCTGCTTGATGGCGAACCACGAATATGGCGTGGCCGGGACGAACGCCGACGAACTGACGGCGGCCAGCTTGAGGGGCCGGGCGGAAGTGCATCGCCTGATCAACGCCCTTCGAGCCGGCGGCGGCCCCTGGAAAGACGTGCGAATCATTGCCACGCCCGAGCATATCGGGGTGCGCGAGGGGCGGCGGATTCATGGGCGGTATACGGTGACGACCCAGGACCTGATCGACGGGGCCGTTCATGAGGATGCCGTCTGCCAGGTGCGGTTCGGGGTCGACGTTCACTCGACCGACCCAACCAAGACCAAGGGCATTGCTTCCAAGGGCGTTCGGGCGAAGCCCTACGACGTTCCCTATCGGGCCCTGGTCGCCAAGGACGTGGAGGGGCTGCTGATGGCAGGGCGGAACATCAGCGGGGACTTCATTGCCCATTCCAGTTACCGGGTGACGGGCGATTCCGTCCCCATGGGCGAAGCGGCAGGGGTCGCGGCGGCGCTGGCGGCCAAGAGCGGGCGATTGCCTCACGAGCTGCCGTGGGCGGAGATCCGCGAGCAGAGGGACTCACTGGTCTCCAACGGGTAGGATGATAGGCAACCGCCCCCATTTCCGCGGGCTTGCCGATACCCTGGGGTGGAGGGCACAATAGGGGCAGGGCAATCCTTTCCTGCACGTCAGCCCAGGGAGCGAAGGCGACCGCGGATGCGTACGAAAGACCTGATCGAGGTTCTCAAGCGATTCGACCCGGAATCGAACGTTCGGCTGTGCGTCAATATGCCGGGGCGGGTGATCGAGACGCACGACACGTTGTGGGTCGCCGACTACGGCGAGGGGCCGCAGATCAACGCGGCTCTGGATTTCCGGCCGTTTTCGGTCTACGTGGGGTGCGGTCTGGAGCAGTTCGTTCGTAAGGTCTCGGCGATTGCGGTGGATCTGGGGGACTACGACAGCGACGAGACGACTGCCAGGGTTCGCGACTTCTATGTGGTTCACCGCGAGTTGGACGAACCGCTGACGTATCCCGATTTCGACTACGAGGACTGGCTGCCGCCGCGCACCGTATCGGGCGAATACAACGAGCACATCGCCCGGATCCTGCGGGAGAAGCTGTTGCGGGAATGAAGCCTTCCCAGAACCGTCTGGGTGTGGTGGCGACCTGGCACGTGCATCCCGCGTCTATTGATTCGGGTTGTCGAGCAAGTCCTGTAATCGTGCTCGCAGGGGATCGGGAAACCTCGGCAACCAGGTTTCGTCGATCAAGCCGACTTCCAGCATATCGAGCAGGTGGACACGATCCTTCAGCCGATAGGAGTTGAGCTTCATTCGAACCAATGTCTCGAGTGGGAGAGTGCGGAACTCGTCGGCGCGTTCGTGGGGTTCGACGTCAGGATTGGCTTCGGGATCGCTCTCTCGAACCATTTCGCCGGTGAACACCACATGGACGGCGTCTCTGGCCTTGGCCTCGGCAGACTCCAGGAACATGGTCAGCCCGGCTGCCTGCCGATAGACGAAACCGGCTGCCTGCATCACATCGATGACACGTTCCAGGTCAGTCCGGCGCATGAGTATATCGACGTCCTTGGTTGTCCGGACGGCGGCTTCGTCGGCCTGGGCAACCCAGACGCGGACCGCGTTCCCCCCGACCACCGCGTAGGGTATCGACGCCGCTTCCAACACGGCGACCGCACGCCGCAGTCTCTCTTGGACTTTCTCCACGGCTCTTTCCATCCTGGTCCAAAGAGCGTTTCCCGTAATCTCGATCGATGTCATCGTTTCGTACACCGTGTGACGCCCTCCTCATGACATCATACCACACCGTCCCGGCGTCACCAAGAAAAACAGCCCGCCGAACGCGGGGCAGGTGCGTTCGGCGGGACAGTCGATCAGGCGTACGTCAGCACTTCCTCGCGTTCGCCGATCAGTGTTTCTTCCAGCCCATGGTGACTTGTTCAGACGCGTTAAGGGCTTCGCCGAGGAAATGGAGGGCTTCTTCCGAAGCGTGCTGGCGAATCACAGAACCGAACTTATCGCCGAGCAGGTTGATGATCGCACGGCCTTCCTTCTCGGGGATATTCCCGGTTTCGACGCACAGAGCGACGTCGTACTTCTTATTGAGGCCGCTGAGCAGGCCAGCCGGGTCGTCGGCCACGTCGCTCAGGTCTTCGCGGCGATCGGCCACGTAGATCCAGTCTCCTTTCAGCCTGGCGTAGAGTTGCTTGCCGGGCTGGGTACCGGTTACGCGATAGACGTCGGAACCAACCTCTTCTGTGGCGTCGATATGTTCATCGAGATCCCAGAGGAGACTCTCAGCATCCCGAACCGGGACGAAGGCATAGGCGCTCAGTCTGTCGCCCAACTGGAGCACCACCCCCCAAGGACGGGAGGCATCCAGACCACTGGCTCCTTTCCCTTCGTCGAAGACCCTGAGAACGCTGGAGAGCCAGGTGGGCAGGTCGGGGACTCTCGCCAGCGTCCCAAGCCCACCGGTATCGCCCTTGAGGTCGTCGTGGCTGGTCAGCGAGAGGACGGCGATCGGCTTGGCGCCGGCCGCATCGGCCGAGGCGGGGGCCAGGAAACCGACGATACAGGCGGTCAACAGGACACACAAAACCGAGTACCTCGTCATGCAGAAGCTCCGGAAAAGAGGAAAAGAGGGGGTCCGACTTGAACAGTCACCCTTCAATACAGGAAAACGAAGCGGACCTTACAAGGATCTTCCGGTTTTTTGCGGTCAGTCGCGGAGGCAATTGAAGAGGTGGCGGATTTCGTCTTCCACCTCGCCCGGGTCGCTGAGAGTTCGGGCGATCTCGGCCTGGAGCATCCGGCGATAGCGTCCGCGAAGGCGGTGGACCGCCACCATGGCCGCCCCTTCGGTGATGCCAAGCCGGGTCGCAGCCTTCGTGTAGGCACCTTCGTCGTGGTTGCCGGAAAGAAACGGAACCAGGGTCTCGAACTGCCTCTTCTTGCCCGCCCGGGCCATCGCCTCCCGCAGTTGATTGAGAACACCTTCCAGGAGGGTGGCGATCCACTGGCGATCGTAGAGCCGTTCGGCGGTCATGCGGTCGACGGGCTCGTGGCGGAATCGCGACTCGCCGAGGTCGAAGTCGAGGGAGAGCACGGACTTTCCGCCGCCCCGCTTCCGGGTCGAGTGCTTGGCGTGTTCGTTGGCTAGGAAGTGGCGAAATGCGGTGAGCAGAAACGATCGGAAGCGGCCGCGTTCGGGCTCGGCGACCGCCACGGTGTTCTTTTCGAGGAGGTGTGAGAAGAATCCCTGCACGGCGTCCTGGGCCTCGTGAACGTCGCGGGTCCGACGGCGTGCGTAGGCATAGAGGGGGACCCAGTAGCGGCGGCACAGTTCCTCCAGGGCGGCCTGCGATTGCGGCTCGCCCGGTTGCCCGGCGGCCAGTACAAGGCTCCACTGCGTGCTGGCAAATCCGGCGGCACTGGGGTGTTCATGATGCTGGGCGGAATGAGAAGTAGACACGTGGAACTTCCACTGCAATCAAGGAACAGAGGTCGGAAACGGAAGGAGTTCGCGAGCTTCCTGCAACGTCTGTGCCAACAGTCTGTCACTGGAGGAGCGGGCCTCGATTTCCGCGACATCCACTCTGTTGCACCACCGTTCGGCCTCGGCCTGGTTGCCCAGTCGGGCGTGTGACATTGCCAGCAACAGGGGAGCGAGGGGCAAGGGGCGATCGCCCGACAGTTCGAGGGAGCGCTCGAGCGGTGCGATTGCCTCCTGCCACCTTCCGGCCCGGAAGTAGGCCACGCCGAGCACCTGGTGATACTCGGGTTCGTCGGGCATATGCTCCACGGCCATTTTGGCCAGTTGGATGCCGTTCTCGGCAACCTGCAATTCGAGATCGGGATACGTTTCCAATGCCCAGGCGAGATCGCCGTAGATCCGGGCCAGTTCCCGGCGTTGGGGCGAGTCTTTCGGCGTGCTCGACACGGTCTCTTCGAGCAGTTCGATGGCCCGGCGGTAGTACTCCTCGGCCGTGACGTAGATGAGTTCGGTCCGCTGCTGGGCCTTCTCGGCCTGATCTCGGGCCAGGTCGTGCTTGCGGGCCAGATTGCGCTGCTGGACGGCCACGAGCGGTCCGACGACCGCCAGGGCTATCAGGAGAGCCGCAAGGGTGGCAACGGTCGTCGTCAGCAGCGGATTTCGGACGCACCATCGCCAGGCACGTTTGGCGGCAGTAACGGGCCGGGCCTCGATCGGCTTGCCCGCCAGGAAGCGCTCCAGGTCGGCGGCCAGATCGGCGGCCGAGTCGTAGCGTTTGCGGCGATCCTTCTCCAGGCACTTGAGGCAGACGGCCTCCAACTCGCGAGGCACCGAGGCGTTGAGGGTCCGGGGCGAGGGTGCGTCCTGGTTGACCACCTGATGGAGCAACGTATTCAGGTTACCGCGGAAGGGCCGCTCGCCCGTCAGCATCTCGAACAGCACGACGCCGAGAGAGTAGACGTCGGCCCGAGGATCGGCGTCGTGCGACTCGCCCTGGGCCTGCTCGGGGGCCATGTAGGCGGGCGTGCCCAGGATGCGGCCTTCGAGGGTGACGCTCGTCTCGGCCGGTTCGCGTTTGGCCAGCCCGAAATCGACGAGGCGGGGTTCGCCGTCGACGGTGACGAGTATGTTAGACGGTTTGAGGTCGCGATGGACGATGCCGGCCCGGTGGGCGTGCTCGAGGGCGCCGGCGATCTTGATGCAGAACTCGGCGACGCCGCTCGGGGTGACAGGATGGGTCGCCAGCCACTGTCCCAGGTTTGGCCCGTCGACGAATTCGTTGACGATATAGGCCTGGCCACTTTCGTAACCGAGTTCGAGGACCTTGACGATGTTGGGATGGGAGAGCCTGGCTGTCGCCCGGGCTTCGTGGAAGAACTCCTCGGCTTCGACGGCGGAGACCTGGTCGCGGTAGGCGATTTTGAGGGCGACGATGCGTTCGAGTTCGCGATCGCGTGCTCGCCACACCGAGCCGAAGCCACCGGCTCCCACTTCTTCCAGGAGATCAAAGCGGCCGAGGCAGCGCGTTTCGGGGCCGGGTTCGGCAACGAGGCTGAAGTGCTTTCCGCAGGTCGGACAGACCAGGTTGCGGAGGGTTGAGTCGGCGCAGGTTTCAACCGGGCCGGCGCAATGGGGGCAGCGGACGCGAATTGAGGGGATCTCGTCGTCGCCCGCCAGTCCTGCCTGAAGGAGACACCCCAGGCACAGTCCGCCGAGGATTTCGTCGGCGACGAGCGTGTTGCAGCGGGGGCAGCGTTGGGGGGCGGGCATGGGTCACGATGGTGTTGGAGTTCGGGATGGCGGAGGAAACCAATTCCGAATGTAGTTGATTCGGCGGGGAATTCGGCGGACGACGGACTAATGACTGCAGTCAGAGGCGGTACATTGACGATCCAGTCACTCCTCCTCGTCCCCCTCTTCATCCTCATTTGGCTCGCGGATCCACGGTTCCCCGACGGCGGTGCGATAGGCGCAGTAGCCGGGCGGAAGGTCGGCGATCGTGGCAAGGGTTGGGTCCCGCTTAAGAACCTCCCCCATACCGACCACGCGCCCGTCCTCCGTTGCGTCGCTGGTGCCGCAGCAGAAGGCCCATGAATGATCGTCAGCGTAGTGGACGACTGTCAGTATCGGCAAGCCGTCCTCAATGACCTGGCGAGTCGTGATAGCGGCAACATTGGGGGCTTGGTCGAAGGGCCATTGGCTCATGGTTTGCTCCACCAGCAGAGAGTGTTGTTGCGGCACGATGCCGCAATGGAACCTGAGATTCTCGCCGGGACTCGCATCCTCAGACGCACTGTGGTTATCTCATGTCTTGTTTCTGGGTCCCGTGCGGCGCCCGGGACCTACTTCACTATCTTGAACATCGTCAGATCGTCGATATGAATCTCTTCGTCCGGCTCGAATCCGTCGACCACGACGATCAGGCGGAGGCTCTTCACTCGCTTCCCGTCGATTTCGGCGGGGATTTCGCCCGCCGCGGCCACGCGGGTCCAGTCGCCGGCCTTCGCCCGCACCATCGTGGAGACGGCCGGCAGGTTGGCGTTCTGCTCGTCGAGCGGCGTTATGCTCAGGGTGATCGTGGCATTGCCCTGAGGCGCTTGGGGCACGCGGATCGATGCGAGGGCGGCGTAGCAGTCGGGGGAGAAGGCGACGGTCTGGAGCGGTCCGCCCCGCTTCATGCCTTTGCACAACACGCCGTACTTGCCGGTGCGGGCCGCCTTGGGGCTGATCGCCATGGAGCCGACGCCCCACTTGACCCACGGCGACCAGCCGGCGGGCCACTTGCCCTCGGCGTCGTCGAACGACGGGCTGTTGACCAGCGAATCTGCGGGGGCCTCGAGCGTCATGAGCATGGTCTTGGCGGAGAGGCTTGCCGCTCCGGGTGAATCGGCAAGCTGCCTCAGCCGCTCGCGAACCGGCCGGCTGCGATCGGCCCAGTCGAAGACCGTCCAGATCAGGCCGGCTCCCCAGGCATCACCGCGCAACAAGGGATAACGATTGAAATCGATCAGGTGCATCAACTCGCGGTGTTTGGGGAAGACCTCGGCGACCAGCCGCTGCCGCTTGCGGGCCATTTCGAGGCAGCGGCCGGCCTCATCCAAAACGTTCAGCGCATCGGCCTCGCTGGCGACGGCCAGGTCTTCCGCTCTGCGATCGCCGGCGAAAGCAAGGGCCGAGGCTTCGTAGTACGCAAAGGCCAGCATGAGCAGTTCCGCGCGGGCCCTTTGTTTTGGTGTCTTGGTCTTCGCCAGAACGCTTTCCAGGAGTTTGCGACTCTTGGCGATATCCTCCTGGGTCACGTCGGCCAGGTAGCCCGGGTTGTTGAACGCCAGGTACTGCCCCCCTTTGCTGAACCACTTCGAGTCGAGAATGCGCCGGGTCCAGAAGTCTTCCCACAGGGCGTAGTAGGCAGCCAGGTCGCCGGCCGCATCGGGGCCGACCGTGCGGACGTACCATTCCCTCAGCAGTTCGTCGACGTCGCGGTTGGGGTCCCACTGGAGCTTGAGCGACACGTAGAGCTTGGGCCCCTCGCCCCAGTTGGGATAGGCTTCAGCGTAGAGGGCCCTCACGCCGTGAGCCTGGGCGTAGCGGTAGTAGTCGGCCATCTTGTGGAACCACACCCGGGGGACGCAGTAGGCCGAGCCGTAGATGTAGTCGTACCATCCGAGCACGGGGCTGGCGGCCTGCCAGACCTCGGTCATGCGTTTGCCGTCGGCCTCGAGCTCCGCATCGATCCACTTCATGCGGTCGTAGGTCATGTAGGGGATGATTCGCGGGTTGACCTGGACGCGCGACGGTGCCTGGGCCACCTCGCTGTAGGCCAGGCATCCGAACCACTTGTCGGGATGCTTCTGCAGCACTCGTTCGACCACTTGGTTGCACCAGCCGTAATAACGGTCCGAACAGTCGCGCCGGCCGATGAAGTTCAGTTCGCCCGTATCCTGGGCCTGGCACTTTTCGCACTCGCAGTGGCCGCTGGAATCGACGACGCCCAGGGAGTAGGACTCGGCTTCCGGATGCTCGTCGAAGAAGGCGATGATCGTCTTGGCTGCTTCTTCGGCCAGGCCGGGGGCCGAGAAGCAGGGCTGCCAACCGTGGGTGTTGCTGTTGGGCGGGATGTAGCGTTTGCCGTTGCGGATGGGGAAGAACTCGGGATGGGTCTCGGCGTATTTCTCCGGGGCGATAAGCCGCTGGAGGTTGTGGTGGAACTGCACGCGGCCGTGCATGCGGTTTCGCTGGGCCCATGTCGAATGGGCTCCGGACAGCCCGCTGAAGAGCCGCGAGAAGAAGACTGGTTCCTGGCGTACGTTTTCGAGGGGGATCTCGATCGTCTTGTGTTCGGGGACGTCGGTGCCGGCGGTGCCGGGCATGAGCCAGCGAACGCCGAGGTAGCGTTCGAGGAACTCGCAGACGCCGAACTCGGTGCCGTGGGGAGTCGATCCGGCGATGACGAGGTGGTTGTCGTCGAGGCCGCGGATGACGAAGCCGTCGTCGTCGAGCTTGTCCAATTCCAGATTGAGGCCCGTCGCATAGGTATCCAGGCCGACGTGGATCGTGATCGGTTGCCCGGCTGTTTCGGAATCGTCCTCCGCGAAGACCGGCAGTTCGGCCCCTGAGGATTCCTTGACGTACCGGACGAGCATGTCGGCGACGGCCTTGGTTTGGGCGTCGCAGGAGTCCGGAACGACGATGGTGGCGAGGGGAGTTCCGTTGTCGACGATGCGGATGGGGCCGGCCGCCAGGGCGGGGCGGCAGGTCAGGATGGTGAAGGCGGCAAGGTAGATGACGGGAATTCGAACGATACTCATGGCTCTATGCCTTTCCGTGGAGTGGCAGAATCGCCGTGCCGTTGTTCAACGCCGTTCTGCCCACATACCTACTGAAACGACTACATGTCGTCAGCCACAACGAGCCCCTGATCGATGAGAAGTTGTCCGTGGTCAAGAGGCATGAATTTGGAAAGCACAATCCACAGGTGGGAATCATAGCTCCCACCGGGGTCTGTGACTCGTAGAGTATCGCCGGTGGTCAATTTGGTCATGGTCCGAACAGCCGGTCTGCAACGGCTCGATCAGCAGCGTCCTGAAGGATGGCCGTTTTGTCGTCCGATCGTCCGAGAGCGTCGACGATGGCATCGAGTGGGATTTCTCGGGAAGAACCTTCCGAATAGCACGACTTGTACTCCGGGAACTGCTCTGTAATCCTCGCCACTTCCCAGTCGTCTTTGTCGGCATACCGTTCGGAAACCTCCGTCAGCTTCTCGATCTCATAGCGAGAAAGACGCGAGCGGCCGGGGTCGTGGAGCCGAACGACCATGTAGCCGTCATTGTGGAAGACAGCCGACCATTGAGGTTCTTGCCTATGAACACCCTTGATCAGATCGAGGGCTTTGCTGTGGAGCGGCCCATGCGGCATCGCGACCACCGTCGATCCCAGAATCGGATGGCCGGTCTCCTGGATACTCTCCCTCTCCGCGATGTACAACAGTTTCAGCAGACGAAGCCGGCTGATGCGGAATGTGGGTTCAAAACCCGTAAGCACGCCCGCAGCTTCAATCGTCTTTTGAATTGGCAGGCGATTCATGCTATTTGTCCTTCCTGCGGCCGGATGGCTGGCGGTTTGTGCACGCAAGTATACTACACGAACGGGGTATATTATAGGCGAATCTGGGTCTTCATGCAACAATGGCGGTGTTTCCGGTTGGATCCCCGCGGACAACCATGAGCAGACACCGCCTCAGACAACTGCTGATCGAGAATGCCACCTTCCGGCGGCTGCTGCGGCCGGTCGCCTACATCTATCTCGGCCTGGTGATATTCGCACTCGTGGGATCGGATCGGCTGATCTTTCAGCCGCGGCCGTCGAGCTATGCCGATTCGCCGGAGATCATCAAGATTAAGTCGGCCGGCGGGCGGACCATCTCGACTCGATACCTGGTCAATCCCGAGGCCGAGTACACCGTGTTTTACAGTCACGGAAACGCGGAGGATCTGGGAGATCTCCGGCCTCTTCTGGAAGAGTATCGCAATGAAGGGTTCTCTGTCCTTGCCTACGACTATAGCGGGTATGGAACGAGTGAGGGACGGCCGACTTCGGGGAGGGTATGCGAGAATGCCGAGGCGGCGCTGAAGTACCTGGTGGAGCACGAGAAGGTTCCGCTGGGCCGGATCATGGTCCACGGACGATCGGTGGGAGGCGGTCCGGCCGTCTATCTGGCGGAGAAGCACAAGGTGGCCGGCCTGATTGTGGAGAGTTCGTTCGTGACCGCTTTTCGAGTGATGACTCGGGTCCCGTTGGTGCCGTTCGACAAGTTGCACAATCTCTCGCGAATCGGCAAGGTCAAGTGCCCGGTGCTGGTGATTCACAGCCGCGACGACGACGTGATTCCTTTCTGGCACGGGCAGACGCTCTATCGCAAGGCACGGCAACCCAAACGATGTTGTTGGCTGGAGGGGGCCACCCACAACTTCATTCCGCCTGTGGCTCAGCGGGCGATCTGGGAGGCGATTGGGTCGTTTGCGGCTTCGCTCGATGCGCCACACCGCTGAGGCCAAACGAAAAGGACGCCCCACGGGAGCGTCCCTCGTTCTCTCGGCGGTATCTGCTTCTCTGGGTCCTGTGCGGCGCCCAGGACCTACCTCGGAGCTACACGAGTCCCTTGCGGACGGCCCAGACGGCGGCCTGGGTGCGATCGCTGACGGCGATCTTCCGCAGGATGTTCTGGACGTGTTCCTTGACGGTCTCGACGCTGATCTCCAAAGAGCGGCCGATTTCTTTGTTGCTCAGGCCGAGAGCCACGTGGCGGAGGACCTGCGTCTCGCGCTGGGTGAGCGGGACGTCGTCGTCGTCAATGACTTGGCGTACTTTCATGGCGCCGGCGACGCGGCGGAGTTCGCCGGCTCGGGAAGGGGACTCGCCGGCGGCGGCCGCGCGAATGGTCGTGATCAGGTCGTCGCGATTCGAGCCCTTGAGCACGTAGTCGCTGGCTCCCAGGGCAACCGCCCGAGCGATGTAGGTGGGGTTGTCGTACGTCGAGAGCATGACGACGCGACTATCCGGTACAACCGCTCGCAGCTTCTCCAGGGCGGTGAGCCCGTCGCCATCGGGCATGCGGATGTCGAGCAGGATGACATCCGGCTTGCATTTTTCCGCCTCTTCGACGGCCTGTTTTCCGCTGGCCGCCTCCGCAACGACTTCAATGTCGGAATCAGCCAACAGGCTTTTCAGGCCGGTTCGGATGACCTCGTGGTCGTCTGCAACGAGGAGTCTGACGCTCATGGGGGACCCCCAAAGGCAAATGGGAAACTGGTGTTTTGTACGAAACCGGCGGCGGTCGTGGAAGCAAGTCGTTATCAACGGCAGATTGCCTGTCGAACACGCCCCCTCATACAGACTGATACTATCGCTCGAGTCAGGGCGAGTGAATCAGGGTCCATCGGGGGATCGACTCCACCCATTGGGCTCATGTCCATCGTAGTGTACCAGCGGCTAGGTTGGAAGTCCCCTGGAAGACTAGCCAACCCCCCCGTTTCAGCGGCATACGTGTGGATTCAGTCCCCTAATGGTGCGGCTTCTGGCAATCCGTTCCCCCGAAAGAGCGGCAAATTCCCTGGGAATATCCCGCAAAATCGGGCAGGACACCCCTCGAGTGTGCAGTATCGCTGGTCATCTGAGAAGATGGGTAAACCTCGACGTTGACCGTCCAAAACCTGTGACGTAGATATTTGGCGACAGCCGATGCCGTTTTTCCTCACCCACTTCATCGAGTGGGAGTGCTTGGACATTGGCATCCGGGAGACAATCGCGGATTTTGCCTGAGAGAATTTGAGGCATACACCATGAGTAAGGGCACTCTGTTGCTGGTTGACGACGATCGCCAGGTGCTGGCATCGATGGCGGACTGGTTGCGTAGCCAGGGATACGAACTGGACACGGCTCGAAACTGCCAGCAGGCCCGAGCGGCCATCTCCGCCCGGCAGTACAACGTGGCTCTGGTGGACGTCCGTCTTCCGGACGGCGACGGATTCGAGCTTCTCGCCGAGTGTCGTGAGAAGGACGCCAACACGTCGGTCATTTTGATCACGGGCTATGGGACCGTCGACTCGGCGATCGAAGCGATCCGCGCCGGCGCTTTCGACTATCTCACCAAGCCGCTCATCGACGACGAGTTGGAGATGGCGATCCAGCGGGCGTTGAACCAGCACAAGGTGCTCGAGGAGAACGAGACCCTCAAGGCTCAGCTCGACATTCGTTTCGGGATGGAGAACATCGTCGGCAACGATCACCGCATGCGGCGAGTTTTCGACGTGGTCGACAGCGTGGCCGATACCAAGGCAACGGTTCTGATCACGGGCGAGAGCGGGACGGGCAAGTCGATCATTGCGCGAGCCATTCATCGGCGCAGCGGTCGGCGCGACAAGCCGTTCGTTGAGATTGCCTGCGGCGCACTTCCGGAGACCTTGCTCGAGAGCGAGCTGTTCGGGCACGTGGCCGGTGCCTTCACCGGGGCAACGGGCGAGAAGATGGGCAAGTTCCTCCAGGCGGACAAGGGGACGATCTTCCTCGACGAGATCGCGACCGCCAGCATGGGCATGCAGGTCAAGATGCTTCGCGTCCTGCAGGACTTCGAGTTCGAACAGGTGGGAGGCACAAAGACGTTCTCGGTCGACTCGCGCGTCATCCTGGCTACCAACGAAGACTTGGGCCGCGCAGTTGCGGAGGGACGCTTCCGGCAGGACTTGTTCTACCGGATCAACGTGATCAACATCGAGTTGCCGGCCTTGCGCGATCGGCTCAGCGATATTCCTCTCTTGGCCAGGCACTTCCTTGGGCAGGTGTGCGAAGACAACCACAGGGAGGTCGAAGGTTTCACCGACGCGGCGATGGCGGCGTTGCAGGCTTACCGCTGGCCGGGAAACGTTCGCGAGTTGCAGAACATCATCGAACGAGCAGTTTTGCTCGGCAAAGGTCATGCGGTAGGTCTGGAGGATCTGCCGCCCACGATCGTGCGGAGCGGTCCGGTTCACGTCGAACCCGTGGGGACGCGGACCCTCAAAGAGGCCCTCGAAGCCCCCGAACGCCAGATCATTCGCGAGGCGCTCGAGAACCACAACTGGAATCGGCACGAGACGGCCGACGCCCTGGGAATCAACCGGACGACGCTCTATAAGAAGATGAAGCGGCTGGGGTTGCAGGAGCCGTATCCGATGACGACGGGGTAGGTGATCTTGCCGCGCCGGCTCTTCTCGGCTCAGTAACGTGTAGCCGGATCCGTCGTGGCGGTGCCGACAGCTTGGCGATCGGCGCGGAAGATCCAGTAGAAGAGGTCGTTGAGCGGCGTCATCTCCAGCCAACTGCGTTCCCGGGCGGACTTGGAGTTCTTTACCAGGTCGACCATGTCGGAGATAACCGTGGCATTGTCGCCGTAGTAGGTGTGTCCGAGGAGGCTCGTGTCGACCGCCGATACGTCGATCGTCTCGATGCCGGGGATGACCACCAGTTCGTCTCCCGTATCGCCGGCACGAGGATAGCCGTGCACCTGCTTCGACAGGACGAGGGCCTCGTCGTTTGAGGAAGCGTAAAGCGTGACTCGTTTCGCCGTTTTGACGATGGCCGGAGCGATGTCGCGGCGGAAGACATCCGCGTCGATGTCGGGAGCGGTGAGCACCACCTCGTGGAACCGAGGCGGCATCTCCTGCATTTCCAGGGAGAGTTCCCGCAGCGCGCTGGTGAGAGCGCGGTTTCCCATGCTGTGGGCGATCAGGTGAACCGACTGGGCTCCGGCCTGGTCGGCGATCTGCTTGAGGAACTCGTGCAGGTGCGGAACCGTCCAGACGACGTTCGTTTCGTCCACGGCGTACTGGAACAAGCCGCCCTGGGAGGGCCAACTGTAGAAGATGGGCGCACCCTGGAACTTGAGATCATAGGCCAACTGGGCCGTCCGCCTGGCCGCGTCTTCGAAGGTCACGTTGAAGCCGTGGACGAAGACGAAGGCATCCTTGGCGGTGCTCTGGTCGACGCGTTGGCGAAGTTGCGAGAAGAAGGTTTCCGAATCCTTTTCCTCAATATCGAGCAGCACGACGTGTTTCGTGGGGTTCTCGACGAAATCGAGTTTGAAGACGGAGGGAGCTTCGAGTTCGGCAACCTGGTGATTCGTGGGAATACTGACTTCGCAGGTCCCCATCACGAAGGCGCCGCGTCCGTTTCCGTACTCGAGTTTCGGGCCGGAAACGGCACCGTCCCTTTGCAGCCAGGCTATGGTACCCATGACCGCCATCACGGAACCGGCCGAGAAACTCATGACGGCCAGACCTGCAAAGCTCTTCTTTCGCGTACTCAGTCTCGCTACCGCGGCGAACAAGCCGAAGAGGAGAAGGCAGATTCCCGATGCGTAGAACCAGAATCGGTGGGGCTGGTCAGGAGCGCCCGAGGTGGCATTGGAGCTACGGTCCGTACCGTAGAAGACGGTCACCGCGCTGTAGCCCTCTCGTTCTTCGGCCACGGGTTGTTTGGCGATGGTGGCCGTCGCTTCGAGGGGTTCCGGAGCGGGCGACTCCGCGGCCATGGACTCGAGCGGCGCGGCGCCGATTGACATTTCGGTTGCAGAGCGGGCCGCGGATGGGGCCGCGGATGGGGCCGCGATCTCCATGGGCGCGGCCAGCATCCGTGTGGTCGGGGCGGTTGTCGTGCTGCGGAGTGCCTCGGCCCTCGCGGCAGGCTCCGGCACCGGTGCGGGAGCGAGGGGCATGGGAGCGACAAGCCGCGGCGCTATCACCGGCGCGTCGATCTCGACGGGTGACGTCCTTGCCGCAGAAGGAGCCCGCAGGGCAGAAAACGCAGGGGCGTTGAAGTCAGGATCGGCGCCGCCCGAGGCTGGCGCATTTGCATCGTCTCCCTTGGGAATGGCCGCCATCTTGGAGAGCTGTGGGGAGGCGGGACTGCCCGGCTCGGCACCGGCACCGGCTTCTTCCGCCAGGTGGCGATCGGAATCGAGACTGGCGACCTCCCCGCCCTGTTCGGAGCGCGAGGGAGAGGCCTCCGGGGTGTCTGCGGTCTCATGGTTCGAACTCCCGCAGCCGTTAAGAGATGCCAGCAGGGTCAGACCGAGCAGAAATGGCAGAGTTCGATTGGGAGACACGGTATAGTCCTCCGCACACGGAGAATCACGATTGAGTTCTGAAGGGGCGGCAAACGTCACGCCGGGCCGGGAGACAATTCGGGTGGCAGACTACCAAAAACGGCGCTGGGTCCCTAGGCCAGTTCATTCATCCCCCGCTGGCATGGTATTGATTACCGCGCTTCCAACCCGGATTAGGGAGGATATACTGGAAGAATGGGTATTCGATTTCTCTGCCCCAACGGCCACAAGCTGAACGTTAAGACGTTTCTGGCGGGACGACGCGGAATCTGCCCCTATTGCGGGGCGAAGTTCCAGATCCCCATGGAGAGTACGCTCCCAGCGGGCCAAGCGGGTCCGAGCGGCAGTCCGCCTGACAACGAGCGTGCGTCGGTTGCTCCGGTCGGCGATCGAGCAGCCGCCTTCGAGCAAGACCTCGAAGCACATCTGCAACAGGTGGAGCAAGCGGCGTTTGCTCCAGCACCCGATGCCCGGCCTGCCGCGTGGGCACCTCAGTCTTCGAGTCCAACGGAGAAGTCGTTGCCAAGTCCGGCGGACAAGGATCAAAAGCCGGACACGGCGGAGTCTTCCGATCCCCAGGCCGGCGGTGTGTCGAAGGCGGTGCCCAAGGAGAGCCGAGCGGGGGCCGAGGAGTCGCCGGGGTCTGCGAAGCCGCGTGACGTCGCGCCGCCGGGGAGTTCCCAACCCGATCCGTTTGCGGATGCGCCGAACGCGGTGTGGTACGTTCGGCCGCCGAGCGGCGGGCAGTTTGGCCCAGCCCAGCCGGACATGATGCGGACCTGGCTGGACGAGGGTCGCGTGAGCCCGGAGACACTGGTTTGGCGAGAGGGGTGGACGGATTGGCGGGAAGCCGGATCGGTGTTTGCGCAATTTCAGCCGGCTTCGACTGTTCCGGAGGCCCCGCCGATATCAGGGGTGACGGGGGGCGGCGACTCATCTTATCGAACGGGCACGCGGCGTCGCAAGAGCGGCCCCAGCATGGGCGTGATCATCGCGCTGGCCTTTGCGGTTGTGCTTCTTCTTGTCGTGCTGATTCTCATCGTAACGGGCGTTTTGGGAGGCAGTCCGCCGGAGAAGGACAGTACTCTCGCGGCACAAACGGCGACGAATTTCTGCCTTGACGAGCAGAGCCGATCCTGAGACACTCCGCCCTCCACGAAATGGAACGACCGGTGCCCTGCGCGCTTGGTTGCTTGGGGCCGGACCCGCGTAGCACCAGACGCGTGAGTTCCGACTTGGCTCGGAATTCCGTGTTCGATTACTCAGGAGGAGATCAGCAGGATGCGATGGAAGCGATGGATGCTGTTATTGGCGTTGCTTTCCGTGGCAGGATTTGGGTGTGGCGGATCGAACGGAGACAGTTCTCCTGCTCCGAGCGACGGTGGCTCGGGTGAGACATCCGCGGCAACGAAGGCGCCGAAACTTGAGCCTCCCGCCGCGGCGGTTGCCGAGTTCCTTGACGCGGTGCGTGTCGGGGATGACGGGAAAGCGGCGTCGATGTTCACTCCTGCCGCCAGGACTCAGGTAGCGCAACTTGGATATCAGGTGGCGCCGACCAAGAGCGATACGGCCACGTTCGCCGTGGGCGAGGTTGAGTACCTCAAGGGCGGTGGGGCACGAGTCGCGGCAAGCTGGACCGACTACGGCAAGACCGACGAGATGCTCTGGATGTTACGGTCCGGAACCGAGGGTTGGCGGATTGCCGGGATGGCAGCCGTCGTATTCCCAGGTGAACCACCGCTGTTGCTTGACTTTGAGAATCTCGAGGAGGCGATGAACAAACTCCGCATGCTGCAGCAGACAATTGCGGAGCGTGAGAGCCAACTCCAGGCTCAACGGCCGAGTGCCCCCCAGAACGCCGTCCAGAAGTAGGGGCTGGTGTTCCGGGAGTTCTCGGGTGCAGTCCCTGTCTGCCTGCTTCGGGAGGTGATGGCGGGACGGAGCCAGGTGCTGTAAGCGACTGTTAAATAACAACTTAAGGCAAATAGCACGGGTCGTGTCCGCCGGGGCACGGCCCGTCTTTTTTTCTTGTTGGTTCTTGATCTTCGGAGTCTCGGAGTCGGTTGTGGGCTCAATTGTTCAAACCGCCCAAGGCCCCGGAGATCGCCCATAGGTGCCATTTTCTCACATCTCCCCGCTTGACATCGAGATCATCCATGCTAACTTAACCATCTAAGCTGTGAAATTGTTACCGTCGACCCAAGCCGCAAACTTTCAACAGGGCAAGGTCTGCGGCAAAGGATGTATCGGCACAGCTTGTTTTTCGTGGCTCTCCCGCTACTGGCCGTCGTTGCAGGGGAGCAACCAACCCAGGACGGTCAGAGCGGACCCCAACGCTACGGTACCTGTCAAGTTGGAGGGTTCTTGAATGAATCGCATCTTTGTTGTTTGCATCGCGCTCATGTTCGTGATGCTCAGTGTCGTCGCGACGGCCGACGCAGCCTTAACTTGCCGTCCGAAGACGTGTGCACCGGCCACTTGCGCTCCCGCCACCTGCGCTCCGGCTACTTGCGAGCCGGCAACCTGCGCCCCGGCTACTTGTGAGCCGGTTACCTGTGGCCCCAAGCGCTGCGGTCTCCTGGCCCGTCTTCGTAGCTGCCGCCCCAGCACCTGCGAGCCGAAGACCTGTGCTCCGGCTACCTGTGCCCCGGCTGCTTGTGAACCGGCCACCTGTGCTCCGGCTGCTTGCGAACCGGCCACCTGCGCCCCGGCCACTTGTGGCCCGAAGCGCTGCGGCCTGTTGGCCCGCCTGCGTAGCTGCCGCCCGAGCACCTGCGAGCCGAAGACCTGTGCTCCGGCCGCTTGTGAACCGGCCACCTGCGCTCCGGCCGCTTGCGAGCCGGCTGCCTGCGCACCGGTTGCCTGCGAACCGGCCACCTGCGCCCCGGCCACTTGTGGCCCGAAGCGCTGCGGCCTGTTGGCCCGTCTTCGTAGCTGCCGTCCGGTGAGCTGCTGCCCGGCTCCGTGCGAACCGGCTGCTTGCGAACCGGCCTGCAAGCCCGCTTGCGAACCGGCTTGTGAGCCCGCCTGTGAGCCGGCCACCTGCTGCCCGAAGCGTTGCGGTCTGTTGGCGCGGCTTCGTGCCTGCCGTCCGACGACTTGCTGCCCGGTTGCCTGCGAACCGGCCGCTTGCGAGCCCGCTTGCGGCGGAAGCGCTCCGGCTGCCGCCCCGGCGGAAGCCCCGGCTCCCGCACCGGCTCCCGCACCGGCTCCGAAAGCCTAGGTCTGAACTGTTTCGACGCGTATCGGCCGCCTTGGCCGATGCCGTCGACCCAAGAAGGTCGGGCGAAGATGCCCTGTTGATTCGCTTCGACCCATTCCTGGACACGCCGGGCCTCCTTTTCTCCGAGGAGGCCCGGTTCGTTTCTTGGCGAGCAGATCCCTTTGCATCGCACGGCGCAAATCGCTTGGCCCCCCTGTTGAATCCGGCTACGCTGAAGACGTCTTGGGGGCGTGCGTTCTGCGATTCTCATTGGGAGGATAACGATGGTACGCTCGCAAACGGTTCTTGCACTGGCGGTCTCATTGGTTTGGCTTGGGTTGGACGTTTCGTCGGCGGAGGCACGGTCCGATCGTGTCAAAGGTGCGCTGCCTTTCGAGTCGTCAGCCGAGACGGTCGACCTGTTTAAGGCCGTCGAACAAGGCGTGCTCTCGGTGAAGGTCATCCCGCGTGATTCCAAGGAATGCCGCATTCTGATCACCAACGAAACGGCCCAGCCCGTGAACGTGCAGATGCCCTTCGCGCTGGCTGCCGTCCCGGTTCTGGCTCAAGTGTTTGCGGACGGGCTGGACCAGAGCCAGAACAATCGATCCACGCCGCAGAGGCTGGGGATCGGAAACCCTTTCGGCCAACAGAATCCGCTCCAGATGGGGCAGAACATGCAGGGCGGCCCGTTGATGAACCCGGGCAATCAGCCCTTTTTCGCACCGTTCTGCATTCCCCCCGAGAAGGTCGCTCAGTTGAGGCTGCCGGCGGTGTGCCTGGATTACGGTCAGCCGACGCCGCGTCCGGCCATGCGGTATCGTCTGGTGGCTATGGCCGAAATCGGCGAGCCGAAGGAACTGGAAGTGCTTTGCCGCCAACTCGGGCTAGAGCCAAGTGGCCAGCAGGTCGCTCAGGCGGCCGCCTGGCATCTGGCCGACGGGAAGACCTGGGACGAAATGGAAGAGATGGTCATTCGACGCTTGGGGCAGCCGGATCAGCCTTTCTTCAAGAGCAAGGAGATCGAGGCTGCCAAGTCGGTCGTTGGGACGCTCAAAGCGGCTGTCGTCTCCAACGACGTTCAGCCCCCGGCGTCCGTTGCCTCGGTTCAGTGAGTGCAGTCGTCCGGCGCTGTTCAGACCGGGAGAGCCAGGGCGTCGCATTCGATTTCCGCGATGCGTCGTTTGAGGTGGTGGATCTCGGCTTCGAAGGCAAGGCGTTCCGATTCGCGGAGATGAGTGGCGTCGTTCAGATCGTTTTCTCGCCGATGGATGTCGGCTTCGCGCTCGCGGAGGCGCTTGGCCTGCTGGCGCAACTCGTCTTCCTGCCGGCGTGCCCAGGCATCCACTTCCTGCTTGCGTTTCATGACGGATTCGAGCTGTTCGGCCATCTCTGCGCGTGCCGTTTCGAGATCGGATCTCTGCCGATCGAAGTCGGCGGCCGACTCCTGATACTGCCGCCTCAAACGATCTCTCATTTCGGCAAGCGATTCCGTGAGTGCGGCAGCGGGCGTCGTACCCGATAGTTGAACCCAGAGTTCCTCCGTCGCCAGGCGAACTTCGAGCGTCTCCCGGTGCATCTCGCTCAACTCGGCTCGAAGCTGCACGAGCTTGGCGTGGCAATTGTCGACGTAGCGGCTACGCCGGGCCAGCCCGTCGCGATTCTTCTGCAACTCGGCCGCGGCCTCGCGCTGCTCGACCGCCAGCCGGCGGCGTTCGTCCCGCAACTCCTCGCGGAACTGCTGGCGAGCTTCGCGAAGCCGCTCCCGCAGCATGGCCGACTTGGCCTGGGCCTCGGCCAACTTGAGTTCGGCTTCGTCGAGTTTGGCACGACGCTTCTTCAAGGCGGCTTCTTCCTGGCGGAGCGACTGTTCGAGCCGCAACGCGGCGGCGCTGGGGCGAGACGCCGCCCTCTCCCATTGGGCTTCCCGGCGTTCCAGCGAGGCCCGCTGGCGTTCCAGGTCCTGGTACTGGCGCTGAATCGTATCAAGCGTTGCCGTGCGGTGGGCGTCCAATTGCTGCCGTTGGTAGAGAATCTCGTCTTCGGTGCGGCGAGACCGCTCCTCAAAGTCCAGCACCGCTCGGCGATGATCCTCCTGCTGATCCTTGAGCCAGCCTTCTGCTTCTCTCAGGGCCTCTTCGCGTTTCGAAAGGCGCTGGCCGGACGCCTCTTCGAAGTCGGAGAGCATCTTCTCGCGATTCTCCAGAGCGCGCCGAGCCTGCGCGATCTCGGCCTCGGCAACGGCCCGGTGCTCCTTGACGCCGTTTTCGGCAGCCGCCACGGCGGCAAGTCGTTCTTCGAGTTCCCGCTCCCGGAGGGTCAGGGCCTGTTCCCTTTCGGCGAGTTCCGACTCGTGCTGGCTCAGAACAAGCCGTTCACGTCGGCCTTCGCTGTCGAGGACCGCAAGCCGGGCATTGAGTTCGGCTTCGCGTCGATCGATGTTGCGTTGCCGGGAGCGAAGGTACGAGGCCAGTTGATCCGCCTGGGCTTGAATCTGCGTTCCCACAGCAGTGCACTCGGCACCTGTCAGTACTGGATGGACGTCTGCCGAATCCCCGTTTTGGAGGGATCGGGCCGGGGCAAGGTGCGGTCCGTCAATGCGGGTTTCGATGCGTGTCAGTTTCTTCTGACCACCCGGTTGATCCCGCTTCCCGTTCTTCACATCCCTGCGAGCCATCATACCGTCCTTTGTGGGGGGTGCTAAATGCAGACGCACGAGCCCATGCCGCCTCGCTTCAATCGATACAATCGGCAAACTTTACCCAGTCTCTTTGGTTTAAGTAAGGCAAGACCCGGCAATTTCCGGTGCCGCCAGCAGGTTCATCCATCCCGGAAGTCCGAGCGCAAAGATGTTATTGGCATTCAATTTGCGCGCATGAAGAAAGCCGCTCACGACGATCGTCGGGCGGCTCCTCCGGTGTGAGGTTTTCTGTATGAGCGCTTTTCGGCCGATGGCGTCAGAGGTTCTCAGCCAATTGCCTGATCCAGGGCGTTCTGCACTTTATGCTTCGGTTGAACGCCTACCAGCATCTCAACCATGTTCCCTCCCTTGAAGACCATCAGGGTGGGGATACTGTGAATCTGGTACTGTCCGGCGATCATTGGAGACTCGTCAACGTTGACCTTTACGATCTTGACCGCTCCCGCATTTTCCGAGGCGAGTTCATTGACCATCGGGGCGATGGCGCGGCACGGTCCGCACCAGGGAGCCCAGAAATCGACCAAGACGGGCTCGGCCGCCTCAAGGACCTCGGCCTGGAAGTTGGCGTCGTTCACTTCGTTCACGTTTCCCATAAATAATCTCTCCTCGCTTGGTAGCCTCGCTCCCTGGCCGAGAGGCGACGCAACTCGTTTTGTAGCATCAATTCAGTGAACTCGATTATAGAGGGGAGGCGAAATCGGTCAACGAGTCCGCGGAGACTCCGCGGGGTACTTTGACCGTCATTCCCGCGAAGGCTGGAATCCAGTGCGGTCTGCCGAATGTCTGGATTCCCGCTTGCGCGGGAATGACAAATGGAAGGGCGGGAATGACAAGGACAACGTCAGTCTCGGGAGCAGGTCTCCAGGAATCGTGCAAGGCCATCTAGCGTCGGCGCATGGCTTGCTGGATTTCGCGGCGGGCTTCGTTCTTGCGGAGGGTCTCGCGCTTGTCTTGTTTCTGCTTGCCGCGGCACAGGCCCAGGAGCACCTTGGCTTTGCCTTCTTTGAAGTAGAGCTTGAGCGGGACGAGCGTCAGTCCCCCCTGAGTTGCCGGGGAGGCGAACTTGGCGATTTCCTGGCGGTGCAGGAGCAACTTGCGGGGACGTTTGGGCTCATGGTTGAAGCGGTTGGCCTCGACATACTCCTGAATATCGCATCCGAGAAGCCACACCTCCCCGTCGCGGACCCTCGCGTAGGACTCCTCCAATGAGGCCTTTCCGACGCGGAGGCTCTTCACTTCGCTTCCCACCAACACCATGCCGCACTCGAGGGTGTCGAGCACGGCGTAGTTGTGCCGGGCCTTGCGATTCTGGGTCACCACCCGCTCATTGGGATCGCTGGATGACGCCTTCTTCTTTTTCCCTTTTTGAGCCATGTGCAGGAAGCTTTCGTGGCCGAGGTTGGGTCGGCCATTTGCTCTTTTCGAGGATTTGGGGGCCGCTATAATGCTCGCTCCGCCGGACGGCGAGAACACAAGAGTAAGCGAGACGCGACAGCGCCGCCAGGGGTTCGCACGTCGTCGCAACTCACCTCCTGTCCGATCAGGAGAGCAAGCCAGTCCTTCCTTGTACCCTTTCCTCGCCTCAAGCTCAAGTCGCCGGTCATTCCATGTCGCCCAGCCCGTGTCCAGACGATTCCCTGCTCGAAGCCTACCTGCTCGGGGAGATCGAGCTGGAGCGTTGTGTGGCATTGCAGCGGCAACTGGTGGCGGAGGCGTCGGTTCGAGGCGACGGCCGGATCAGGGTGCTCCTCTGCGAACACCCCCAGATCGTCACTGTCGGCAGGTCCGGTTCGCCGGGACACATCGCATACGAGGCGGGTCCGCTCCGCAGCGGACAGCTTGAGGTCCGCTGGGTCAAGCGGGGCGGCGGGTGCCTGGTCCACGGTCCCGGGCAATTGGCCGTCTATCCGATCGTACCGCTGGGCGACTGGGGCTGGACGGTGGGCGAGTACGTGCGGCGGTTCGAGTCGGCCATTCACCAGGCCCTGGAGGCCCTGAAGATCCGGTGCGAAATACGCACCCCCGCGGCCGGGCTGTGGGGACGCACCGGGCAGCTTGTCTCGTTCGGCATATCCGTGAGCAATTGGGTCACCTTTCACGGGGCATTCATCAACGTATGCCCGTCCATGGGGATGGCACGACTGGTCGATTGCGACCCGCTGGGCGACTGGCGCATGAGCACCCTGGTAGCCGAACGGGGGCAACCGGTTAAAATGACAAGTGTGCGTGCAGAGGTCGTTCGCCGCCTGGCGGACGAGTTTGCATGCTCCCGGTACCATCTTCAAACCGGACATCCCTGGCTGCGTCGTCCGCAGGCCTTGGTTCACTAGCAGTTCCTGACGCTTTCCCGAACCGATGGATGGCTGGTGGTCAAGCGGCAGCCACGAGTTGTCGCCGCCCTCAACGTCTGAACTTGCGCTCCATGTCCACACCCGGCACGACGAACCTCCCCCGCTGGCTGAAGCGCCGAATTCCCAAGGGGAATGCCAACCACTTCACGGCTCGGCTGATCGACGAGCTGCAACTCGAAACGGTATGCGATCATGCCCGGTGCCCGAATCGCATGGAGTGCTACACCCACAAGACGGCCACGTTCATGATCCTTGGAAACGTTTGCACCAGGCGCTGCGGGTTTTGCCACGTTTCCAAGGGAAAGCCACGGCCGGTCGATCCCAGCGAACCGAGACGACTGGCGGAAGCGGCAGTTCGGCTGGGACTGCGCCATGTGGTGATCACGTGCGTCACGCGAGACGATTTGAAGGACGGCGGCGCGCGGCATTTCGTTCGCTGTATCGAGGCGGTCCGCGAATCGACCGGGGCCACGGTCGAAGTTCTCCCTTCCGATTTTGCCGGCAGCGGCGAGGCGGTCGACCTGGTCGTGGACGCAGGGCCGGAAGTCTACAACCATAATACGGAAACGGTTCCGCGTCTCTACCGCAGCATTCGCGGGCGGAAATCCGACTACCGCTGGACGCTGGCGATGTTTCGTCGCATCAAGGCCCGAAATCCCGAGATCCGCACCAAGTCGGGATTGATGCTGGGGCTGGGGGAGACGACGGAGGAGGTGCTCGACGTGCTGGCCGATCTGCACGACGCCGGTTGCGAGATGTTGACCCTGGGCCAGTACCTTCAACCCTCTGCGGAACAGCTCCCCGTAGTGCGTTATCTTCCGCCGGACGAATTCGACTGGCTTGGCAAGGCCGCACGCGACATTGGGTTCCGGCATGTGGCGGCAGGCTCTTTCGTACGATCGAGCTATCACGCAGGCGACATGATCAGGGGTGAAGCCCCGATTCTGGAGACGGGGGCCTTGGATGGCGAGAGTTGAGATGCGACTTCCGGGCTTGGACATGCCCGGGGCGCCGATCCGTCTGACCCTGTGGTTTGCCCCCCTTGGCAGCCACGTGGAGCGGGGCGAGCCGATTCTCGAGGTCACGTCGGGGGCCGTGACGATCGATTTTCCGGCGCCGGCCAGCGGACTGCTTGCCGAGAGACTCGTGGCGGAAGACGAGCCGGTCGAACCGGGCACGTTGTTGGCAATCATTGATACCGAGAGGTAGACTCAACTGTTCGGTTCCTTCCGGACCATGCCACCAGTCGCAAGGCCGCGGTAATCAGCGGACACAGCCGAATTCCCGAACACCCTCATTGCGCCAAGATTCCGAGTTTCTGCGATGCCAGCCAAGTCCCAGGTCGCCATGATTCTGCTGCGAGAACCGCAATTTGACGCCGTCGACCGGCTGCGATCGGGCTTGGAGGCGGAGGGGGGCGAATTCCCGCCGATCGACGTCGGGCAGCAGGACAACACGATCTCGTTTCACCTCGGCGAAGACAAGGTCGTGGTCTCGTCGATTGCGGCCGCCGTGCCCTGGGCGGATCTGGAGGGTCCCTGCGGGGCTGCCTGGTATTGGCCGGAGGCGGCAGCGGCGCTTCGCCCGCACCAGGCCCATCTCCTGGTGGTGGTCGTTCCTGGCACGCCCGACCGCAAGGCCGCGGCGATCAAGCTGACGAAGGTGGCGGCCGCACTGGTCGAATCGAGTCCGGCCGCCGGCGTGTTTTGGGGGAGCAGCGGAACGGTCCATGCCCCGCGACCGTTCTGTTGCACGGCTGCCGAGATTGCTCCGGATCGCTTGCCTATCGAGATCTGGGTGGGCTTTGGCCTAATTCCCGGGGAGGACGACACCCATTCCGTCTTCACCTCGGGTCTCGAGGATTTCGGGATGCAGGAGATCGAGATTCACGGCAGCCAGCGCGATCCGCAGTTTCTTTACGAGCGTCTGTTCGACATCGTCCACTACGTATTGCGGAAGGACGTCGTGCTTCACGACGGCGAGACCATCGGCATCTCCGATTCGGAGCGAATTGCGATTCAGAAGACGCAGTCGGTTTGCGACGGTGTGACCGATGTACTCCAATTGGATATGTGAGTGAGCGTCCGCCTGCCTCAACACTCGCGCGATGCCGGTTGCTTCAATTCCGAGGACCCCTTCATGAAAACCAACGTGGTTATTGTGTGCCTGCTCGTCATCGCCGGTTGGACGGTTGCCTACGATGCAAGTCAGTGCCACGCCGGCGAAGCCGACGTGGAGTTTCTGCTCGCGGGAGTCGCGAGGATCGCGGTGCCGGGCGTTCCGGGCCCGCTGAGCGTCTTCGGTAGTGAGGCGTTCCCCGTGATCGCGGTTGCCTCGGACGGGGAAACGCGTGAGCCTGTCGTTGCGGCGGCAAGAGTCGGTCGAGGTCGAGTCGTGACCTTCGGTCATCCGGGGTATCTCTCGGCCGAGGCCTTCGAATCGGGCGACACCGGTCGATTCGTGGTCAACGCCCTGCGCTGGACGGCGGACAAACCGGAGGCGACTGCGAGTCAATTGCGTGTGGGCGCCTTTCAGCTTGGCTCGGCAGCCCGATGGTTGCGGGACCACGACGTGCCGGTCGACGAATTGGCCGCCGTGAACGATGCACAAGGCTTGAAGGCTTATGACGTCATTTGCGTGCAGCCGGCAAAGTTGCGTGAGACCGTGCAACGTGAAGCGATCAAGAACTACCTTTCCGGCGGCGGTGGCCTGCTGATGGCCGATCTGGGATGGGGTTGGCAGCAACTGAACCCGGGCAAGAACCTGTCCGCCGACCACCCCGGCAACCAACTGCTTGCCGACGCCGGCATCGTCTGGGCCGACGGATACCTGAGAAAGTCCGACCAGGGAGATTTTACCGTCGAAGGGCCCCCCTCGGCGTTGACTCACGGGGGTGCCGCGATTGACGCGGTGGTTGCCCAGGACGCCGGACGTTCGTCGTTGTCTGACGGCGACGTGCGCCAAGCGGTTGCCGTGGCCAGTCGGGCCGTTCGCTCGGTTCCCAGCCGCGATTCGCTGTTGCTGCCGAAACTGGCGGCGTTGGAGAAAAAATACGCGAGACTTCTGGTACCGTCGAAGCAACAGCCGATCACTTGGAAGACACCTCTTGCACGCCTGCTTCTCACGCTACAACTGGCCCGACTTCGTTCGATCCCAAGCGAAGAAATCACGGCCCATCCTGCCGCGTCTGTGTTTCCGGGCGCAGTGAGAGGCCGCGTCGCTCAGGTGCGGCGTACGATCACAATCGACACTCGCGTTTCCCAGTGGCACAGCACGGGGCTCTACGCCGCGCCGGGAAAAGTCGTGCGTATCCGTGTTCCCGACGAAGTCGTCGGAAAGATGCTGTGGGTTCGAATCGGGGCCCATAGCGACCAGCTTTGGGGCACGGATCGCTGGAACCGGTGCCCTGAGGTGTGCGCTCGCTTCGCGATCGACGCGAAAGAAACCGCCGCGGCCAACGCCTTTGGCGGGCTCGTGTACATCGAAGTGCCCGGCAATTGCAGTCTGGGCCGGATCGGCGTCGAAATCGAAGGCGCCGTGGAGGCGCCCTGTTTCGTCCTCGGCGAGACGGAGACGGGTTCGTGGCAGTCGAATATTCGCAAACGGCCGGCCCCTTGGGCTGAACTGGCGGGAGAGAAGGTCATCCTCACCGTGCCTTCTTCGGTCGTCCGCGAATTGGATGATCCGGCCGAGTTGATGCGGTTCTGGGATCGTGTCGCCGACGCCTGTGCAGAATTGGCCGCTCGGCCGGTCGAGAGAGAGCCGCCCGAGCGTTACGTGGCCGACACGCAGATCTCGGTGGGTTACATGCATTCCGGCTACCCGATCATGACCCACGACGACGTCGCTGCAACCATGGTCGATCTCTCGAAACTCATGAACCAGGAACACGGCGGCGTCTGGGGCCTCTATCACGAGCTCGGTCATAATCACCAGTCCGGCGATTGGACGTTCGACGGTACGACGGAAGTGACGGTCAACCTGTTCACCCTCTATGTGCTCGATCGTGTCTGCGGCACACCTCCCCGCCGGGCGCGAGACGTCCTCGGGCCGCAACGCAACGCGATTCTCCAGAAGTATCGCGATTCCGGCTCGCCGTTCGACCAGTGGAAGCGGGAGCCCTTCCTGGCGCTGATCATGTACGTCCAACTCCAAGAGGCCTTTGGTTGGGAAGCGTTCCAGAAGGTGTTTGTCGAGTATCGCGATTTGCCCAAGGACGAGCGTCCGAAAACCGACGAGGAGAAACGAGACCAGTGGCTGGTGCGCTTTTCTCGCACGGTCGGACGCGATCTCGGCCCGTTTTTCCAGTCGTGGGGGGTGCCGACGTCGGCAGAGGCTCGCCGCTCGATCGAAGAGCTTCCCGACTGGATGCCGACGGAGGAATCTGTGGGCAACTGAGGCAGCCGGGCAAGCTGCGACGGCGCGACCGGCGCGCTCCAATTGGACATCTGAGTGCGGCCGGCCTATTCCACCTTGAGAACCACGGCCGTGACGTCGTCGGAGAGAACCGTCTGCTTGGAGAACTCACACAGCCTGTGGTGCAACGTATCGAGGATCGTGTGGGCGGGTAGATCCCGGTGGTTCTGAAGCAAACGGACCGTGCGGGCCTCGCCGAACAGGCGGCGATCGGGCGCCGGAGTTTCCAGGATGCCGTCGGTGAGCATGAGCATGGTGTCTTTGTGGTCGAGCCGGACATCTTTCACGACCGGAAAGGTGGCGTCGGAAAGAACTCCCAGGGGAAACGACGTGCTCACGAGTTTTGCCTTGAGATTGCCGCCGCCGTCGATCACGTAGGCCGGCGGATGGCCCGCGCTGGCATAGGTGATCGTTCTCGTATTGAGTTCATAGCGTGCAAAGAAGAGGGTCACGAAACGGTCTTCTTCGGTCTCCTTGAAGAGGAAGTCGTTGATCTGGGCGAAGATCGTGGCAAGATCGCTTTCGATTTCGGTGAGAATCCTGACCAGGGTATGGGTCAACGACATAAGGAGCGCCGGGCCGAACCCGTGTCCGGAGACGTCGCCGATGACGAAGGCGGGAGATCCGTCCTGCATGGTGAGGTAGTCGTAGAAGTCGCCGGCCGCGTACTCGGCGGGGATCAAGGTGCCCGCGATCTCGGTTCCCGGGATCTGCGGCGCCAACTGGGGCAGCAGACGCCGCTGGATTTCCTGAGCGGCCGTCAGTTGCATCGTATGGTGCATTAGGGTCCGCTCGGCCTGTTTGCGATCGGTCACATCCTCAATCAGTCCGTCACAGCAGACCAGTTCGCCGTTGTTGAAATGGGGGACGATCGTGTTTCGGACCCAGCGGACGCTGCCGTCGCGGTGGATGACGCGGTGCTCGATTCTCGTCGCCTTGGCAGAGTGTTCGGCCGCGATGACCTGCCGGCACACTTCTTCCTTGTCTTCGGGATGAACCATCGAGATCCACAGGGCGGGGTCGCGATCATAGTCGCTCTGGGAGTAGCCGGTCACCGCCTCGCATCCGCGACTGTGCGTGGTTGCGGCGACACCTCCGTTGTTGTAGCAGACCGTGTAGACGTAGATTCCGGCGGCTTGAAGAACGCGATCCAATCTCGGATCGGAACGCGGAGGCCACGTCATTTCTCCTTCGCTGCCCACGTCGACCTCAGCATCTTCAGCAAAAGATACGTTTCGAGAACGTTCTTTGGGCCGCCAGCAGGACCACTGGTGATGTGCGCGAGTGCCCGTGGGCAACCCAGTCGTTTCGTCAGGGGTTCTCATGAATCATATCCGCCGGCGGGCGTCGAACCACCCCCTGCTTGCGTTCGCGGCAGGGCCGACACGGCCTGATTTCACATTCCGCGACTTCGATTGCACCGCGGTCCGGCGCCGATCTCGTGTGGCGGCTTGCAGTTACTGCGAGCGTCGGATACGCTGGCGAAGATTCCAGACTATTGGCGGCCCGTGGAAGGGAGTGACGCGACCATGCAGATTCGTCGAGCGGAAAGCGGAGATCGAATTGAGTTGGCGGAGTTGATCTGTGTGTCGACCAACCACTGGTACCAGGTGAACCGCGGCCTGAACGTGTTTCCCGGCGGACCGGAATCGACGGATCTGTTCTATCAGATCTACGAAACGCTGGATCCGGGGTGCTGCCTGGTTGTCGAGAACCCGGCAAGCGGGCGGCTGATGGGGTCCTGTTTCATGCATCCGCGGGGCACGCACATGTCGCTGGGCATCATGAACGTGCACCCCAACTACTTCGGCCGGCGGGTTGCCATGGCGCTGCTTCAGGCGGTCATCGACGAAACGCGGCGTCGCGCGCTCCCGGCCGTTCGGCTGATCCAGAGCGCGATGAACCTCGACTCCTATTCGCTCTACACGAAGGCGGGATTCGTTCCCAGGTGCTCCTATCAGGACATGTTCCTCGGCGTGCCGGAGGAGGGGCTCGACGCCGGCGGCGTCGACGCGCAACGGGTCCGCCCGGCGACCCTCGAGGACGTCGATTCCGTCGCGGCCCTGGAGCGAGAGGTTTCCGGGCTCGATCGGGAAAAGGACGTTCGCTTCTGCATCGAGAATTCATTGGGGATCTGGGAGACGCTGGTCCACACGGACGAGAGCGGGCAGATCGACGGGTATCTGGCGACGTCGAAGCATCCGGCATCCAGTGCGTTGGGGCCGGGGATCATGCGAGGCGAGCCCCAGGCCGCGGCCTTGATCGTGCGGGCCCTGGAGCGGTTTCGAGGCGAATCGGTCCTGGGGATCATTCCAACCTCGAGCACGGAACTGGTCCGCCAACTCTACGCCTGGAAGGCGAAGAACGTCGAGATTCACTTCGGCCAGACCCTCGGTCCTCATCAACCCTATCGAGGCGTGAACCTGCCCACCTACATCCTGGAGACGGGGTGAGAGGCAGGTAACCCGAGACATGAGGAGCAATTCCGTGCGACGCAGTGGACTTCTACGGTCTTCAGCGAGTGCGAGGAGAGCGGGTCTGCTTGGGTACGATGATGCCTCGGGAGGAGCCGGTTAACTTGATGTTCCAGCCGATCTACGACAGAAGAAGCTCTTGCAACGCATCGAGGAATTCTCCCAGTTGCAGTTCCGGCCTGGCGTATGGACTCTCTCGGAGCCGCAGCATTCCCAGGCTGTCCTGGCCGGCGAAATGGTCTTTCACGACTTGGGCAGCTTCGATGACGACGGGTGCCGCATGGTAGGTCTCACTCAGCTCCAATGCCTCATCCCACTCCTTCTCTGTGGTGGTGGCCAGCACCGTATAGATGTCCAGCGCATGATAGCGAGCGAAATCCTTGCTTTCGTCGTTCAGCCGGTCGCGAAATGCGAACAGCTTCATCATGGTGAATGTCAGCGGATGCGGGACGTACACCGTCGCATCATGGGCGATGCCGCCGCTCGTGACGCCATGGAGCGTCAGGGGCAACAGTCCTTCTTCGAGTGTCAATGCTTCATCGACCGGGTGTGCATGGACATCGACTGACGGACGTGGCCGAACTCGCCTTTCGTCGACTCGGGCGGAAGTCCCTGCGAAACTGCTTCTGGGGCCTGTCAATAGGTCGATTTTGAGGCTACCCGCCTGTCCCCCGTCCGGTCCCAGTTTGGCAAACTGGAATTTCTCCGCTCCACGGATGACTTTGTAACCGAGACGCTGGAGCGCCGACCCAAGCGGCTTCAATCGTGCTGAATCGACGAGCAACTCCGGCGGCAAGAAGAGATCGAGATCGTTCGTGGATTGGGCTTCCGGCCACTCACGCAGTAGTGTCCGAATCCCATTGTCTCGGACGTATTCTCGTTTGAGGTAGATGCCGTAACCGCCGCCAACGATCAGTCGCAGTGCCTCGTCCTTTGTCTCGTAGAGGACGTCGGTCAGCGCCCTCTGAAGCGTCGGCATGAGGTTCATCAATCCGTGACTCCCAAGCTGCGGAGAAGATGGGCTTTCACCTGTTCAGCGGTTTCCTTGTCGCGTTTGTCGCCCGCCGTGAGTTCAAGGAACGTTTGCACTGGTGACGCCCAATGAAACCCGTCCGCTTCCCGCGTGTCGAAATACAGGGGCTGCTCGTCGGTCTCGATCAACTCGACATTGTGGAATCGGTCGGTCGCCTTGCCGTCCAGGCGTTCTCGCAAGGCTGCAATTCGTGGGCAGTAGACCGACAGTATGTCTTCTCGCTGCATGACGGCATACCGCGAAACGGACGACAAGCCAGTCGCTACCATGGGAACCGAGGCCGCGTTGGCTTGCTCCGTCAGCAGCCGCAACAAGGTTGCCCTATCACCTTCGAGTTTTAGCCGAATCCGAGGCGGGTCGCTTGGCTGAACAAAATTGTCTTTCAAGGATTCCAACAGCTTATCCGGCTGGAGGAGCCGAATTCGTTGGCTTCGTTCGACAATGAGATCCTCCTCAAGCACCTTGAGCACCTTTGAGACGGTGCTCAGCCCCATTGGTGTCTTCCTCCAACGCGACAGAAGCAGGTTTCTGGCGTTGATCGACTCACGGATCTGCTGAACGCTCTCAAAGAAAGGCGTTGCAAGAAACACTCGGCCGACCATCGAGGAGTTCTTGCGGTAGATATTCTTAATCGGCGAATACGTCGAAAACTGGTTCTTTTCACCAGTCCGAGACACGGTGAAACGCCCCGGGGCCACGACGATGCCGTTACCACACAGATCCACGCCGCTGATCCCCAGTGCCTCCAGCTCTCGGAGTTGAGATTCACGCAGATAGGGCATGATCACCATCGGCAGGGCGTCAGACGGCAATGGCTGGCCTTGAAACTGCCGAACGGCGTCGTCAAATCCCTTTGGAGTCGACAGGGCTTTGCACTCGACGACGAATTCAGCCTGTTGGTCGTTGTACGACGCAACAACAACAGCGTCCCACACGGCCGATCCCCGGTCGGACCATTTTCCTGTTTCGACGATTTCCAGACGCAACGGTGGCAGGGCGACTTCGCCACGGCGAAGTCGCTCAAGGATGTCCGATTCGGTAGGTGTTTTCCTGAAATTACTCATTTTCCTATTTTGGAAAATACAATAATACAGGAAATCTGTCAAGCAAAAGGACGGCGCAAGACACTATAACGTGTTACTGTACAAGGTCTTACGATACCAAACGACCTGCGGAGAGCAAGCGACCCCTTCCACTGCACTAGCCTTCTCCCCGAGATGCGAGTTTCTCAATCGCATCAGGCTGCCAACCGCCTGCGGACGATGGCGAGGGCGACTCTTGCAGCGCGGCGATCAGGTTTGTCCGCTACCCGAACAGTCATCCGACAAATCTCGGGTGCGGTCGCGCGGTTCCGGGAGGCTAATGTCGGTCTGAAACTCCGCGCGGCGTGAGAATACAAACGCCGACGAGAGGGCCGCTGTGAAGACCGCAAGGTGTTCGGAGAGCAGTCGCAGGAGGACAGGGCATGAACCGCCGTCTTGTTCTACTCGTCCGCGGGCGTCGATCGCGTTTGAAGTTCGACAACCCGAATCGACTTGGCCCTGGCGGCGGTTTCCGGGGCCATCGGATGGACCACGGAAATGGAGCAGGTGCCGGGGGCGATCCGTCTCAGCGTATGGGCGCCGTCGACGTGCGATCCGGCTTCATCGAGCCACTCCACTTCCACGTAGCAATAGCGGTTCTGATCGCTCTCGTTTTTCACTTCGACCCGCCACGCCCGCTTGTCGTGGTCGTCGAATTGCCCCAGTCTCCGCTCGGCAACGCTCAGGAGCGTGAGACAGTCTTTTTGGCCTGTCCGGCTGGTAGCCGGCGAAATGGGACTGGTGTCTGTCTCGGCCGGCGTTTCAGGTGTCGGACGGTTTGGAGTCGAGTCCGCTGGTGCTGGTGCCGGCGCGTCTGCAACTGGAGCGGCCGATTCGGAGAAGGGAACGTATTTGGGCATTCCAGGATCTTCGGACGGCTGGCTTCGGTGGAATTGCAGGCTGCCGACGGCAATGACGGTCACGGTGATGAGCGATACTGCGATGATGATTGTCGGCTTCATGGCCGTCCTCGCGTGGTGGGACTGGTTGGTGTTTGCTTGTTGGCTGGCGGAGGAAACAACGCCACTATCTGAGTAAACATAGAACGTTTCCGTGCCGCAGGTCGGATAATCGGGAGTCCTTCTGCGGCATGAATTTCGCGGCGTGTTGTCTTTTGGCAACACAAGGACGGAGTACGCTGCCTTCTTGCTTCGCGGGCAGAGCCGGTATGCGAAAAGCCCGCGGCACGGGACGGACCGCACGGCTGGCATTCGAACGATTGCTCGGATGTTGCGGTTCGAAATATGCGGATTGTGCCGATTGCTTCCGGGCACACGGCTGCTCACCCCTCAAAACGGCTAGGCATCTGAGTCGGTGACGGGCGGATCTTTCTTGTTCGGTCCCGAGTTTGCATCCTCCAGTACAAAACCTTGGAGATTCCTGCGCGCTCCAATCAGAATGGAGAGTGCGGCGGCCAGTCGGGAAGGAACCCGCGAGAGCTCCTCCCTTCGGCACTTCAGCGATTGCAGCCATGAGAATGCACCCGGATTCCCGTCGTCCCCGCCGGTCGGGCCTCGGCCAGCGGCTCTCGATCGAACCCCTCGAGTCGCGACTGCTGCTGGCCGTTTCGCCGTGGTCGATCGACGACCAGATCACCGTGGAAGGAACGCATTTGACCGTCCGCAGCACGGACGGGGAGGATGCGTTCGAGTTCGCCACCGACGGCGAATATCGAGTCACGCTGAACGGAGTCAGCCGGCAGTTTGCCGTTGACTCGATTGATGAGATCACCTTGATCGCCGGAGAAGACGACACCGTCGTCCTTCACGATACGGCCGGCAACGACACAATCTACGCCGATCCCGCCGAGACTCGCCTGGTTGCCGACGGTTTGACGGTGGTCGCCACCGGAGCGGGCGAAGTGACGGTCGTCGCCGATGCCGGCGGCATTGACGAAGCGTACCTGAACGACTCGGCGGGTGACGACGTTTTCACCGGCAGCCCGGACGTTTCCACCCTGTCGGGCGACGGCTTCGCGTTTCGCGTCGAATCGGTCGAGTACGTGCACGCCTATGCTCGATCCGGGGGTAACGATCGAGCCGAGATCTCCGGCTCGGATGCCGATGAACTGTTCGTGGGAAGGGAAACTTGGAGCCGATTGTCGGGCGAGAATTACGCGATCCGAGTCAAGTTCTTTGGCGAGGTGGTGGCGTATGCGGGCGGCGGCAGCGACCATGCGAGAATCTACGATTCGGCGGGCGACGACTACTTGAGCGCCACGCCGGAGAGTGCGACCCTGTCGGGCCGGGGCTTCTCCAACGCGGCCGTGGGTTTCGATTCGGTAACCGCCTATGCGAGCCGCGGATTCGATTGCGCGGAACTGGTCGACTCGGCGGGTAACGACGTTCTCCATGGCACGCCGGCTCAAACCACGCTGTATGGCAGCGGGTACATCAACCGGGCCGATGGATTCGACGTCGTCAACGCCTATGCGCGAGGCGGCGGATACGATATCGCCAACCTTCACGATTCGGCCGGCGACGACCGCTATATCGGTACTTCTGAATGGGGGAAGCTTCTGGGCGAGGACTACTTCATCCGCGCCAAGCTGTTCGACTCCGTTCACGCCTATGCCGACTCGGGCGGAAACGACGAGGCGGAACTGCGCGGGACCGCGGGAGCCGACTCGTTCGAAAGCCGTTCGACTCACAGTTGGCTCCGGGGCGCCGGGTACGAGCACCGAGTGGGAGGCTTTGACTTCGTTCAGGCCAAGGCAAGTGTGGGGGTCGACGAGGCCCTGGTCTACGATTCGGACGGCACCGACACCCTTACGGTCGAGGAACGTTGCGTGACCCTCACGGAGGATCCGTCCGGCACGGTGCGCCGGGCCCAGGGGTTTAACGTCGTCACGGCCAGGTTGAGTGAGGAGGGCGACCAGACGGTCGACGTTGCCGAGCCGGGGATCGCGCTTGTGGTCGAGCGTCCGGGAGCGGAAACGACGATCTACGCCAGCGCATTCCTTGACTCGAGCGACCCCGCCTGGGGCTTCCAGGCTGCGATCGACGCCTTGCCCGAGGAAGGGGGCGTGGTGGTTCTTCCCGAGGGAACGTTTACCCTGCGGCAGGGGCTTGTGCTACGCGACGGCGTGACCCTGCGCGGAGCAGGGGAGAAGACGATCCTCGAGCGTCCCGACCACGTCGAGACGCGGCTCACGGTCACGGCAGCCACCGGCGCGACGTTTGTGCAAGTGGAATCAACCAAGGGTTTCACGGTCGGCGACGACATTGCGATTCTGGCCTACGGGCAGAGTGCTGTGGCATGCCACACGATCGTGAAGATCGAGTCCGGCAAGCTCTATCTTGACAGTCCGATTGCCGTTGTCGGAACGTACGCGCCGGTCGCCACGGCCAGCGTGGTCAACTACTTCCCGCTGGTCCGCACCGCCTGGTACTACGAAGCCGGCTCGACGGCGGACGTGGTCGTGGAGGACCTGACTCTCGACGGGAACCTGGACGAACTCTCCGAGGCCTGGCGTCTCGCCAGTCCAGCGCTCATTCATCTGGAAAAGGCGGTCGACGGCGCGGTTCGCAACGTGACCGTCCGCGAATCCAACGGCGGCGGGATCTATCTCACGGGCGGACACGACAATCGCATCGAGAACGTTACCATCGAGAAGGTCCGGGGACACGGCATCCTCGTCAACGTGGAAGCCGACGCCGTGATTTCCGGAGCGACCATCCGCCAGGCGGGCTACGCGACCCGGGGGGATTCCGGCGACGGGATTCTAGTCGCGGGAAGCAGCGACGTGATCGTGGAGAATTCACTGGTCGTAGGGAGCCGTCGCCACGGTTTGCACCCCGGAGGCGACTTGAATCGCGGCGGGCTCTGGATCAACAACGTCAGCCGTAACAACGGCGACAACGGCTTCCATTTCTGCTTCGACAATTTCGACATTCTCGTCACCGGCAACGTGCTGGAAGACAACGGGAGGTACGGCGTGGGCGGCCTGGGTCTGGGTGGCTCCTTCGCCGACATGTTCAATACCGTGGCCGACAATCTCATCCGCGGAAATGCCCGGGAAGGCATCCTGGTCAACGGAGGCAGCGACAACGCGATTTACCGGAACACCGTCGTCGACAATTCCCTGCGTCGAACGGGGGATTTCAGCGGTATCTTGCTGGTCAATTGCACGTTTGTCCTTGTCGCCGACAACACAATCGGGACGGGCGGCAGCCGGACGACGCAGAAGTTTGGCGTGTCGGAGTACGGCACGGCCAACGACAACCTGATCGTGGGCAACGACGCTTCGGGTAACCTGGAAGGCGGGTTCTACATCACCGGGATCACCACGATCGTAGCCGACAACGTCGGCAGCGTTCAGTTCGAGATCTGATCCTCGATCCACTCGACGGCCGCATTGCGCTGGCGATCGTTGAACTCGGGGACTTCTTCTGCGGCCAGTTCTTCGTCGGTGTAGGACTCGGCTACGTCGCGCATCCGCCGCGCGACGGCAAGATTGACCCGTTCCTCATCGTTGAGGGCGACCGCAAAACCGGCATTAGGCGATACGCCCCATTCCTGCGCGCCTTCGCTGCGGTTGATGTTCCGTCCGCTGGGACGCCAATAACTGGCCATGGTCAGCTTGAGGAGCCCCTGGTCCGGGTGAAAGTCGAGAATCTCCTGGACGGTGCCCTTTCCGAACGAGCGTTCCCCCACGACGATCGCCTTGCCGTGATCCTGAAGGCAAGCGGCCACGATCTCGGCGGCCGAGGCACTCTCCCCGTTGACAAGCACGGCCATGGGAAAGCCGTTCACGGTTCCGTCGTCATGGGCGTAGAATTCCTGGATCACCTGTCCCCGGCGATCGCGTGTCGTGAGGATCAGGCCGGACGAAATGTGTTCACCGCCGGGCCCGGTCGAGGGGGGATCGTCGGGAGAAACGAACAGGTCGCAGACGTCGATTGCCGCGGGCAGCAGGCCGCCCGGGTTGCCCCGCATGTCCAGAATCAGACCTTTCAGGCCCTGTTTCTTCAGATCGGCGATCACCTCGCGCATCTGCGCCCCGGTGTTCTCGCCGAAAGAATCGAGTCGCAGGTATCCGATTCCGGGATACCCGTCGAGGTAGTAGTTCCAGGAGCCGTCCGCATCGCGCGTGTCTCCCAACACCGTACCGACCTGAATCTCGGCACGAACGACCTCAACCTGGCGAGTCTCTTTCGCACCCTTCCTCGAGATGGTCAGCGTCACCGGTTCCCCGGGCAGGCCGCGAAGCAGTTTGGCGGCGTCCTCGATGGAAAGGCCTTGAGTGCTTTCATCATCGATTCGCAGGATTCGATCGCCGGCAAGCAGACCGGCCTCGGCTGCCGGCGTGCCAACGAGTGGGCTGGCGACGGTAAGGTACTTGGTATCGTGGTCGATCCGGATCTCGATTCCCAGCCCGCCGAACTGGCGATCGATTTGCTCATTGAATTCGGGGAGAACTTCGGGGGGAATATAGGCTGAATAGGGGTCGCCCAATGCCTTCGTCATCCCGTCCATGGCCCCTTGAAACAGTTTTTCTTCGTCGACGGAGGTGAGGTAGTGGGCCTCGATGTGGCGCATGGCAAACCAGAGGACGCGACCGGATCGGGAGACGCGTGGCGCGCAGAGGAGGCACACCAGCAACGCCAGGACGAGAACGCGTAGATTGCGTCGGGGCATTGCCGCACTCCGAGGGGTTGCGAGGTTCCGATTCCCGCCTCCGGCCACCCAATCCGCCCAACCAGTGGGGTTGGGGGCTCCGGCGGTTTTTGCCCCCCGATCGAACGAGAAGCTGGAACCCAGACGGAGTAGGGCAAGCACAAGACAGACGATCCGACTCCAATCGCCGATGGATGGCCGGTGATATCTCCTATCGTAATTGGCTCACCGCGTTCGCCACAAGGCGAGACAGAATTTCGGCGTCCAGTGGGTCAGCCAGGGCCCTTGGGACGCATGGAGTCCGTCCATCAGCCCAACGCTGGGCCCGTCAGCCCGCAGATTCTCTTCGAGAGCCCGTCGGCCGGTGCGCGGCTTGCCGGGGGATCTGCTACACTGGCGTTTTCGCCGTCCGCGTCGGGCTCTGTGGCGGGCGGCCGACTGCCCAACAGGGATGTCTGGAGGAACCGATGCACCACGCCGCCATTATCTGTCTGCTCTGCTTGCCGGGGTTCGACGAACCGTTGCCTCAGATCAATCCGATGCCACGTCCAACACTCCGCGAAGTGGTGGCGGAGTGGGACTTCTCCGAGGGGACGAAGGGCTGGTTTGCGGAAGCTCGTTGCGAGCTGACGACCCGCGACGGCAATCTGCTCGTCCACACAACCGGCAAGGATCCCTACATGCACGCCCGCGTTGACACTTCCGGGGGGCAGATGGCTCTCGAGTACCGCGCCCGCGGCACGGCTCCAGGGCCTGCCCAGGTCTATTGGATCACCCGGGAGTCGCCGCGCCGGGGCGACGACAAGGCGCGTTCCCTCGAAGTGATTCCCGACAATGAGTGGCACGAATACAAGGTCGACTTCCACGCTCCCGGGCATTTGACCGACATCCGGCTTGATCCGGCCGACGGCGCCGGGGAAATCGAGATCGACTGGATTCGCCTCGTCCACCTGGGCGAGCACCCGTTGTCGATTGATCGTATCGCGTTAACGGAGGCGGGGGCGGAATTCACGATCAAGAATCATGGGACCTCACCGAGACAGTTCACCGCCGCCGGGCAGGTACTCTTGCTGCAGCCCGGGACCGAGAAGGTGATCGCGATCGGCACCGACGCCAAGCAACTCATCGAACCGATTCGGATCGACCTTCAGGCCGAGGGTCTGCCCGACGTGAGCCGCTCGCTTTTCGTCGTGCATCCGGAGGCGCCGGTCCAGTGGCTGGACATGCCCTTGGAGGGCGGAAAGCTGCAGGTCGCTCCGGACGGCAAGGCGGCTCGCGTTTTTCGGAACGACCAGGTGGTCGCCCTGTTGGCGCCGCTGGTTCACTGCGATTACCGGATCCCGTCGTTCAACTTGACGTCCACGCCTCAATCCCTTCAGTTTCGCGGTGAGGGAGTTGCGTTGACGCTTTCGACCGCCGGCAACGAGATTCATATCGTCATCGAGAGCGAGAGCGTGTGTGAAGGCCCGGTGGTCCGAGTCTTGGGCGGCCTGGAGCAGGGCCTGCTCGCCGGCCTGGAACACCTCGGAAAGGGAGAACACAGTTCCACCAAGCTCGACGTGGAAACAGAAGCCCACCTCCGCTTCGCCCCCAAGCCGCTCGACGTGACCATGCCGCTCATGTCGTTTGTCACCGACCGAGCGTCGGTCTCGCTGACCTGGGACGACATGGGCCTGCAACCGATCTTTGCCACACCCAATTTCTTCGACGCGGCCGACGATCACCGCATGGCCTTGCAGGGTTCCACGATCAAGGCGGTCCTGCGAGTGGCCGGCGGCTCTCTGGAGGATCAGATCGTTTGGGCGGTGAAGCGCCGCGGGCTTCCTCCCTTACCAGACGCCCCACGCAGCTCCGAGGCCCAGTACCGACTCTGCCTGCAAGCGCTCAATGGTCCCCTGCGATCCACCGAGGGATGGGGCCATTGCGTCGAAGACCGCTGGCCGAGGCAGTACTTCGCCGACATGGTTTCCACGCTTTTCCGACTCACGGGCCAGGTGCCCAGACGGCGCGACTTCACGATGCGCGGCGCCCATATCGCCAACGAATCGATTTTCTTCCTGACCAATCAGGCCTTCGAATGGAAGGAGAAGCAGCTTGCGCAGATCGACGGATTGCTGAAACAGCAGCAGGAGGACGGTTCTTTTCGCTATCAGGGCAAGTTCGCCCAGGGCCACCACGAAGACACGGCAAGCGGCGTTTGCGCCAGGCCGGCGGCCGGCCTGCTGGAATACGCCTGGATTACGGCGGACCCCCGCGCCCTGGAGGCTGGTGTCCGCACGTTGGAGTACATGAAGCGGTTCCGCACGCCTCGCGGCGCCCAAGTTTGGGAGATTCCCTTGCACACTCCCGACCAACTGGCGTCGGCCTATCTCGTCTGGGCCTACGTGCGAGGCTATGAACTGACGGGCGACAAGAGCTATCTCGACGAGGCGCGCCGGTGGGCGATTTCCGGAGTACCGTTCGTCTACCAGTGGGGCAATCAACCGATCATGGTCTACGGGACGGTTCCCGTTCTGGGAGCGACCAACTGGCGAGCCCCCGTCTGGTTCGGACTCCCGGTCCAATGGGTCGGACTAGTGTATGCCTATGCCCTCACGAAGCTGGCACCCTACGACGACACGCTCGACTGGAAACACCTCGCCTGGGGGATTCTGATTGCGGGCGAGCAGATGCAGTATCCCGACGGCGACTACGCGGGCCTTCTTCCGGACGCGTTGGCGCTGGAGACCCAGGAACGTCGTCCCTGGACGATCAATCCCTGCGCGCTGGTCAGCTTGCGCCTCGTGCTGGAGGGCAAACTCGACGCGATTTCGGTGGCGGCCGACAAGACGCACCGGGTGGCAGCACCGTTTCCCGTCACCCTTCAGGGCGACCAGGCCATCATCGAGGGCGAAAACGGCGTGACGTACCAGGTGATTGTCGACGGCCGCCGCATCATCGGCGTGCGTTCCCAGGGGAAAGATGTAGTGGAACTGAAGGAGTGAACGATCTGATCTGGTCCGTTCTTGTGGAACGCCTTGCGCCCGAGGAATGGGGCGAGGTGACGCTGTCCATCGGAACGAGCCCGGAGGAGATCAAGGCTACGTAGATATCCGAGAGAACCGCCGCGACGGTCCCACCCACAAACTCGGCAGAGTCCTACCCCGGAGAGCGCCCATCTGCTACAGCCTTACCGTACGGATTCATCGGTTCACAGTGCCGTGATTACGTCTCTTCTCTCTCTTGCCTTGCCCGAATTCCTGGTGCTTTCGATGTGAACCTCCGCCGAAAAACGGCAAGGTTTCGCTAACCGACTCGTGCCGTGCCAGGGCGGAGAAAAACCCTGCGATTTGGTCTGTTCCGCGCTTGCAGCGCTCGGCTCGGCGTGTATGTTTTCTCGGTCGCTTGGAGCGACGGAAACGAGAAAACAAGACCATGCCAAGAATCCCTGCCGCCATCGCCGTCGTGATGCTCGTGGCCACGTGTATCGGGTTCAATACGGCCCGATTCCCCGTGGTCCTCGAGATGGCTGCAGTCCCGGAAGCGTCTTCTTCGACGCGGGTGGTGGTTTGTGCCGAATCGACCGGCGATGCGACAGATTCGGACAAGGCAGGGGGCCGTTACGGGGCCGACACCGATGAAGCCGCGGAGGTATCGTCGTCCGGCTGCCGCTCCAGTTGGTCGAGCTACGGGAACGACGATTCGGAGGGAAAATCCGAATACAGTTCGTATTCCTACGGTTCGCATCGTTCCTACGGGGAAGAAGAGGAAGAAGAATCGGACGAGTTGAATGAAGAGGAGTCGTCAAGCAAGTACTCTTCGTTATACGGCTCCAGCTACGCGAGTAATCGCTACTCGTCTGGAAAGAGCCACGAGGAAGAAGACAGCTCGGACGAAGACGCTTCGGACAGCCGCGGCGATTCCTATGGTTACTGCGACGAGGATTCCACGTCCTCCAAGGACGGGTACGACGGCTACGGGAGCAAGGATTCGTCCAACCAGGACGATTCTGCAAGTGCCAAACGCAATCGTCGCAACAAGAGCCGAGCCAAGTCCGACACTTATGGTTCGGGGGGGAGCAGCGGGAAATCGCGGGCGACTCTGGCCGGGGACGACACAGAGACGGGAAACGACTATTCCTGGAACGACTCGAGCAGGGACGAGTCGAACGGGGATTCAGAATACGATCCGTATGGAACGAATTCCTATGCCGACGACAGCTACTCCCACCGGGATGACTCGTCCTATGGCGACAGTTCCGACAGCTACGGCAACACCTATAGCAACACCGACGAAAACACCTACGGCAACAACAACTCTCGGGACAACTCTCTGAGTGATTCCTACGGGAACGACTCATCGTTCGACAACGACCGTTCTCCCACTCGCTACGGCGAACGGCAGGAGGCTGCTGCCGACGATTCCAGCACCTGGCCGGGCGGCGAATCCGTTACCGCGCTGCCGTCGGGCCCTTACGCGTACAGTCCCCCCTCGTATGAGGACTCGGCAGCAGCCTCCGCCGGCGCCGTTCCCGCCAGCAGCAATCTGGGACTTGTGCCGGTTGAGAATGAACCCCGGTCGACGGAGAGCTGGGGCTACTCCCGATCAGACGACGGCTATGGCCGCAGTTCCGTCTCCACCGGCTACTCCGGGCAGAATCGCCGTTCTATGGCGTCTTCTGCGCCGCCCGGGTTCGCGCCCTTGCCGCCGGTCGACCGATCCGTGCGAGTCCCGGTTTTCTCCCCCCTGACCGGCGGTTCGATTCCGATCTACCCGTCGACGAGGGCCATGTGACGTTGGCCCCCGAAAAAGCGTGGCGAGACTTCGCGATCGGATCGGTGTTGAGTCTTGGAGAGACTCGGCTACGTAGGAATATGCGGGGTTTGACGACGGTGCCGACCGGAAAGGCGTCACCTTCGCCATGGCACGGATTACCCCGACCATCTGCATGGCCGTTACGATCGTTGACACCCATCGGTGGTAGGTTCGGCAAGGTTCGTCGGTCGCTCCCGTTGTGCTGAAGCCCGGGTGCATATTGTGCTTTGCTGGCCGAGGTGTACGATGTAGGTAAGGATCACCGCCTTTCCGAAGGATGAGTTTCCGAGGGGAGAATCCGATGCGTCGCTATCTGATCATTGCAGCCGTTGTATCAGTCGCCGGTTTTGTGGGGCAGGAGTCGTTTGCCCAGCAGCGAGCGGGCGGCGCGCGAAGCAATCAGGCCGGGTTCCAGGTCAGTGGCCAGACAGGCGGTCAGGGCAGCGCGGGCAGCTTTGGCGTCGGCAGCGCGGGTCAGGTCGACACGAATGCGCGGTTCATGCGCGACAACCGCCAAAACGCCTTCGTGGGGGCCGATTCGGCGGACGCGGGTTTTGTCGGCGCCGCTTCCGCCGACGGAGGAAACCAGAGTTCTCGCAGTCGCAATATCCGCCGGGGTGGCGGCGCGAGCAGCGCCAACGTCAATCGGAGCGGCGGACGCGGGCGACAGCGGGACGAGGTTCGCGTTGTCCTGCAACTCGGCTTCACTCCGCCCAAGCCCAGCACGATTGCGCCGTCACGGGCGCCGTCTGCGGTTGCCTCGCGGCTTGCCGAACGGATGACGAACTCTACTTGGATTCAGAACCGGACGCCTTTGGAAGTGTCGGTCGACCAGGGGACCGCCACGCTGCGAGGCGTGGTGTCGACAGAGCACGATCGCCTTCTCGCCGAACGATTGGCGATGCTTGAGGCCGGGATCTGGAAAGTTGAGAATCAGTTGAAGGTTGCGGCGAGTCCGGATTCTCAGGAAGCGCCTGCGTTGCTGGAACCGACGCCCTAGTCTGCGAGCCCACCGAGCGGCGCCGGACCTCGGCCTTAGGCGTCTGCCGGCCGAACGAGGGCGACAGCGGGATGGTGGTCGATTTCATTCGCGCGCGGTTCGGGTCGTATGGCTTTTCCTCCGGCGTGGGCGAACTGAATGAGGCTGCCCGTACCGAGCCTGCGTAGTCTGTTTCCGCACTCGCGTTCTGCAGATCCTCCGGCAACGGTTTGCCGGGCAGGATGTGGTGGGTCTGCTCGCCGACAACGACCGGTCCCAGTTTCGGCTGGAAGCGAGCAATCAGACTGATGTTCTTGCGATATCCGCCCACTTCGTCCCAGGGCACAAAGAAGCTGTAGGAGTGCCCGATCTTCGACTCGCTGTAGTACGCGTCGATTTGGTCGGCCGGGAAGACATACTTGCGTGTCGGGCGCGGATCGGTGGGCTTCCGATCTTCTTCGTCAAAGGCGTAGACCACCAGTTCGCCTTCGACCTTGACCGGCTTCTCTTCGTCCTTCTGGTAGAACATCAAGCGACCGCCGAATCCTCGCGTGGGAGGTTGGCCCTGGGTGTAGCGGATCGTGTCGACCCACACGGCAACGACCCGGTTAGGTATCTGAGGCTTGTCGTTGCCGTCACCGAACAGGGAGGGCGTCCAGGACTTCTTCAAGTCCCATTGGGCACAGCCGCTTGCCAGACAGGCCGTGACCACCAGAAGCACGCACCAAGAGCGGACCGCCGTTTCACGAATCCGGAGTGTCATTGGAACGATATCCTTGCAGCGAAAGTGCATCAATAGCCTGTTGACGGATAGGACGAGGCGGTTGGAGAGGCTTGTCCGGCGGAACTGTAGGAACCCGTGGCCGGATAAACCCCGCCGGTTGGGCGGGCCGCGGCGTCCAGGTTCGATTCATAGTTGGCCGGGGCGACATAGGAAGTCCCGGGGCGGTTTGCCGGCGTGAAACGTCCGCGTTGGGCGCCGGCCGAGGGATCCGCCGGAGGCGCCACGGTGGGCGAGGCGGGGGGATCGAGAGGAGTCTTGTCGAGGCTGTCGAGTTCCTCGGGTGTCGGCTTTCCGTCGGGATAGATCGTGGTCGTTTCGTCGTCTTTCCACTCGCCGCCGCGTGGGCGGAGAGCGACGTCTTCGTGAAGTTCGAGCACGTCGTTGAGACACCAACTCATGCGAGCGGCTTCCGTTTGCATGACGATTTCGGCATCCTGCTCGTTTTTCACAATTCGCGGCGTCATGATGATCAGCAGTTCGCTCCTCTTGGACGTATACCCTTGGTAGCGGAAGAGTTGACCGAGGATCGGAATCTCGCACAGCCAGGGCACGCGCCGATCGACCTTGGTCTTGTTCGACGTGATCAGACCGCCGAGCACCACCGTCTGCCCGTCCAACGCACTGACCGTTGTCGCGGCGGTGATTGTTTTGATTCGCGGGCTGCGAATGGTCACCCCTTCGGAGACCGAAACGGGAATGCCTTCGGCTTCGGGGCCGACTTCCGACTTCTCGGCGTCGATCTCCATCACCACCAGCCCGTCGGGGCTGATGCGGGGCGTCACCCCGACAATCAGGCCGACGTCCTGGAAATCGATCTGGTTGGTCAACCCGCCCGCATCGTTGGTCTCGCTGCCGCTAATGGTGGGAACGCGTTCGCCGACCTGGATGGAGGCGGGCTGATTGTCGAGGGTCATGACCTGGGGCCGGCTGAGGATGTTGATCCGCCGGTCTTCCTTGAGGGCTCTCAGAAGCACGCTCACCGACTCGCTCGAAGCCGACATGACCAGCCCGCCGAATCCGAGCTCGCTGTTGATTCGCCCCACGCCGAAGTTGGAGAGGCCTTGACCTCCGACCACATTAGACTGGGCCAGTGCGTTCGACGCCCCGCTGTTGCCCAGGGGACTTGTCAGGTCGTTGAACAGAAAGCCCGGTTCGTTCGTGGCAGTGACGATCTGCTGGGTGACGACCTGCGCCAGGCCAGGCTCCTGGGTGGTGCGGCTAATGGTCGTGATATCGCCCAGCAGGCTGCGATCGAACAGAACGGAGTCCTGCAAGCCGAGTTCGATGCCGAACTCTTCAGTGTCGTTGAGGTAGACCTCGGCGATCAGCACCTGGATCATGACCATGCCGGGCCGTTCGTCGAGCTGTTCGACCAGGGATTTGATTTCGTCGTAGTACTTGGGCGTGGCGCTGACGATCAGGCTGTTGCTGACCGTTTCGGCGACCACGATGACTTCCCGATCGAGAAGCTCGAAGGTGCTGAACAGGCCTTCGCCGATGTTGGGAAGCTGCTGCTCCTGATCGAGGTATTCGTTGATGGCGGTCTCCACGTCGGGAGCCGGCGCGTTCTTCAAGCGATAGACCGTGGTCTTCCGCTCGCGAACATCGCTTTCGTCCAGCCGCAACAGAATGGCCTCGACCACGGCCAGATCGCCCAGGCTGCCCGATGCGATGATGCTGTTGGTGCGGACGTCGGTGGCAAATCGCAGCGAGACGAGCGAGCTGTCGCCCTCAGCAGCCCCGGTGCGAACCGGCGGTTCGCTCTGGTTCGTGGTGGTCTGGCCGAACAGGGCTTCGAGCATGTCGACCAGGGCGGCCGCATCGCCATTAACGATCGTGAAGACCTTCAACTGGGCTTCGGCGACGGGCAGTTGATCGAGCTGGTTGATCAGGGCCTCGATCAGCGGCATGCTTTCGGCCGGGGCCGAGATCAACAGGGCGTTGGCTCGCGGATCCGCGGTCACGCGCACGTCGGTGAGGATACCCGAACTGAGCAGTTTCTGCCCGGCCGAATCGATGGTCACTAGCCGCAGACCGATCGATTTCTGCTCGACGTTCTGTTGGGCCTGCCCCGTTTGCTGCCCGGCGATGGCGTTTTGCAGGATGGGTTCCAGGTCTTCGGCCAGGGAGTTCTTCAATTTGAAGACGCGCAGATCGTTGACGGCCGTAGCGTCGCGCGTGTCGATCTCGTTGATCATGCGCTCGACTTCGAGCATATCGCGGGGGCTCGCCCGGACGATCAGCGAGTTGGAGCGGAAATCGGCAAGCACATGGACCCGCGTTCCCAATCCGGCCAGTTGCTCCCCTTCGCTGTCCTGGAAGAACTGCTCGATCGTTTCCTGGGCAGTCGCCGCCGCGGCGTGGCGGAGACGAAACACTTTGAACTGCGATTCCGGTGGGACCGGGCGGTCCAGGCGTTTGACCAGGTTGACGACCGTATCGACGTTCTCGGGGCGTCCGATCAACAGCAGGGCGTTCGGCTTCACCAGGGCGGTGATGCTCACCGTCCCCTGCCGGGTGGAGAAGACTTCGCTGTAGAGGGTGCTCACCAAAGTGGCCAGCGCTTCGCAGTTCACGTGAGTGAGCGGGTGCACGACGACCGATGGTTCGGTCAAATCGCTCATCTGTTGGATTTCCTGGATCAGTTTCACCACCTGGGCCACGTCGCGTTTGTCGCCCTTGATGACGAGCACACCGAGGCCTTCGACCATTTCGATCTGAACGGGCCCCATCAACCCGGTGCCGGCAGAAGGCTCGGCGCCGCCCGGAAACGGTACGGTGGCCGTGACTTCTTCGCGGTCGCCCGGCGCCGCGAGAGCAGCCGGCTGCTCGGCCGGTCCGGTAGCCTGCGCCAGAACGACATTGGCGGGCCCGATCGCACTCCTGCGGGGCGACACCGGACCGTTGGTCGTATGAATGGCGTTGACGACCGCAGTGAGATCGTCGGTGCTGACCGTAGTGAGCGACACCAGGCAGCGGCTCGAGCCGTCCGAAGAGTTGGGCGTGTCAAGCAACTCGATCAGTCGAGCACAGGACTCATAGGGCTTTCCCCCGGGGCCTTGGAGCAGCAATCGGTTCCGACCGTGGTCGAGCCAGATGGTGAAATCGGGTCGTCCCCCGACCAGGAGGTGATAAGCCGGCGGTGCCCCGGCAGGTTGCTGGAGCGGGCTCCAACGATTCCCGAGTGCGGTCTGGAGAATCGCCTCCAGCCGTGCTGCCGTCAGATATCTGAGTTGATACTCGCGGCGTTGAGCATTCGCAGGCGCCGCGATGGGAGTGGTGCCGACCGGCTGCACGGGCATGGGCTGGGGCACCGTTGCCGCGACCGCGGTCACCGCTCGAATCTGGGCCGCGATCTGTTGCTGGATCGGCTCGGGCGCCATGACCAAAAGTTGGCTGGCTCCGCGGTCGAGGACGATCCGCACATTGCCTTGGCCTCTGAACTGCTCGTTCAGAGTGGCGTCGAGCACGGCACCCTGGGCCGGCGTGCAGGAATAGGCCCGCAGGACCGGCTCCGTCCCACCGGCCAACGCGTCTGAGTACGTGGCCTGCTGCATTCCCTGAGGAGGATTCGAGGCGTAGGCCGGGATCCGCTGCACGGGCGTCGCCGCTCGCGAAACAGGGACCTGTGCCTGATACGCGCCTTGAGTGGCCGGGTAGACCGGCCGCTGATACTCCGCAGCGTGCAATCCTGGGCAACTCCAAGGCACAACTGCCAACGCTGTTGCTGCCAAGGCCCACCAACGAACACCAACTACCCTGTCTGAAGCGCACGTTAGCGGTCTGGTCATTGTCTGGTTTCCCGGAACCCATCACCATGTTTGGGGGTCAACACGAAATCTGAGCGCAATCCGCAAAGATCACGTGATAGGAATAATCGACAAACTTTATCCAGACCTTCAGCCCGATCCCCAAAAAAACTCCCTCTCAGGTCGGGCGTGGTATGCCACTAGATCAAGCGTCTTGCAGGCTGCCGGTCCTGGATCAGGAAGCGCAACCTATTCCCCGACAAGAACTTGGAATGATAGAAAGCTGGAGACCGGCCGATGATCCCGGCGTGTTTCCGGTGCGAGATGCTAGGAGTTGACGGTCTCTCCTTGCGGAGCCTTTTCGGGCTTCTCGGGCTTCTCAGAGGCCAGTTCGGTCTCCGCAGCCGACTGGGTTTGCCCGGCCCCAGAGGCTTCAGCAGGAGGAGCCGCTTCCTCGGTGGGCAGGGGAACCGGCTGGGATTCGTCAGCGGGAACCGGCGGTTCTTCGCGCGCGTCGGCGGGAACAGTCTTGGCGTAGAGGAGGGCGTCGAAGACGCTGGTGCTCACGTCGCCCGCGATCTCGTCGAGCAGTCGTTCGAGGGCCGAGGTTTGTTCTCCCTCGCCGTTTGCCCCGGGATCGGTCTCGCCCTCGGAATCCGACTTCTCCTTGGTCCCAGGCTCGATTCCACCGCCGGTGCCGATCGGACCGAACAGGGTCCCGAAGAACCCTCGATCGTCATAGAACTCGGCCTTCTGCGAGACCGTGGGTACTTCCGATCCTCGATCGAGCGTCAACGCGGTGAGCGAGACGGTTGTCGGCCCGGCCAATGGATCGGAGATTGCCGTCTCTGCCAGCGTGAGTGTGGCAGCGACGAGATCGGCCAGGCCGTCGACCACCGTGATTTCCACGGTTTGCCGAGCGATCTGCCCAACTTCCGTGGCCGCCACGACTTCGCGTGCGACGACGGTCAGTTCGAGAGTGCCTTCCAGAGTCGTGCCGGGAAGATACCCCTCCGGCACATCCCAACGGATGCGGCCCGTTTGCGCGTCGATGGTAAGGCCCGCCGGCACATCCCCTTCGAGTTGATACTCAAGGGCGTGGGCGGGGACGTCGGGATCGTGCGCCGCGACGACGAAATCAAGGACCTCCCCTTCGGTCACTCGCTGAGGAGGCGTGGGATCGAAGACAGGCGCCTTCTGGTTCTCGACGACGGTGATGACGATGGTGTGTTCGTCCGACAGGCCGCCCGAATCGGTCACGCGGACCCCGAACTCGAAGGTCCGCCCACCGTCGATCTCATCCGGGGTCCAGGAGAGGAGGCCGCTGGTTTCGTCGATCACCGCTCCGTCGGGGACTTCGCCAAACAGGTTGAAGAGCAATTCGTTGGCGGGCAGATCGCCGTCAGACGCCACGAATTGCAGATCGATTCGTTCTTCTTCCGCCCCGGTCCACTCGTCGAAGACCTCGGTGAACTCGGGTGCCTGGTTGACTTCGCTCACCGTGATTCGAATGGTCTCACTGCCGCGCGCATCGGCGCCGTCGTTGGCGCCGAACACCAGATCGTAGACCCCGGGTCCGTCCGCTTCCCCGGTCGTCCAGGTGAAGCGGGCACGATTTCCGTCCAGTTGTTCGAGGGTATAGGCCTCGGCCGGCAACACCCCGTCCTGCAAGGTGATGACCAGCGACGAGGCCGAATCCGCGGGATTGGAGGCCTCGAGGATCAGGGTCACGGTCTGCAGTTCGTCGACGCTGGTGTCGCCTTCTTCGAGACTGATCTCGAGGGGAGCGTAAACCGTGATCTCGAAGGATTGCTCGCCCTTGTTTCCCGCACCGTCGGTCACTCGGACGACGACTTCCTCGGTGAAACCGGCCGTCGCTGCGGGAGTCCAGCGGATCTCACCGGTGGCGGAATCGATGGTCATCCCCGCGGGAAACGGAATCTGCAGTTCGTAGTAGACGTCGTCGTCGCCTTCGTCGTCGGAGTCGACGTCGTAGAAGTACTCTTCTCCCTGGAAGGCGACATCCACCGCCTCGGAAGTGATGACGGGGGGCGCGGTGTCGACGGAGAACTCGAGAGGTTCCGACACGTCGCTTGCCAACTTCTGGTCGCCATACAGTTCCGAGTCGAGCGGCAGAAGTTGCTGGATGTGGAGGGTGTAGTTCCCGTCGTCCAGCACCATCTCCGATCGCAAGCGGATGGTCGCCACGAAATTGCTGGTGCCGTCCCCTTGGGGAATCCGGGCGATTTGCTCGTAACCCACCTGCACCCCCTGGAGATAGATGGCCAGTTCCGACGTGGCCTGGAGGTTCTTGACCTCAAAGAAGAGTTCCTTGCCCGAGGAATTGTCTTTGGAGGTGTTGCCGTCCAGAACGCCCGTGTCCGCCCCGGGCGCAAAGCTGATGACGGGTTTTGCCGGGGGGATCTCAATCGTCACGATTTGCGCGTCGATCGTTGCCTCTTCATAGTCCCCGTATTCGTCGGGAACGAGCGACGCGGCAGTGGGACCCACGCGGAAGGCGATTTCGGCCACGCCGACGACTTCGTTCTTGGGCGTGATCGTCACCAGCCCGGACTCCGAAACCTCGACCGTGATATCGTCCGTGTCGGTGAGCAATTCGGCCTGGTAGTAGATCTTGTCGCCTTCGACGTCCGTGGCGTTGAGTTGGAAACTGTAAGGCTGGTCGATCGCCAGTCGAATGGGATCGATCGGGCCGAGGAACGGGTTGTTGTTGTTGCCGTCCGGCAGGACGTTGACCTGGACCGTCTTGCTGGCCGTACCTCCTTTTCCGTCGCTCACGGTGACCGTGATATTGCCCGTGTCGTAGGTGCCGTGCGGCGCCGCAATCATCATCACGGCATTCTGGGTGTCTTGAAAGATCTCGACCGACTCGATGACGATGTCTGTGGTCGGACGATCGCTCGAATTGGTCGCGGCGGCCGAAATGGCTTCGCGAACGTTGTCGCCGGAAGTCAGCTTGCCGAAGATCGTGTGGTTGAAGTCCAGCCAGCGCGGATAGGAATAGCCGCCCGAGGGCACGTCGGTGATAAAGAATTGGGAATCGTTCGTGTCGTCGCCGGCCTTGGCCATCGCCAGAAGCCCCGAGGAGGTGAACTGGAGTTCCACGTCGTATTCGTCGTCGAACTGGGTGCCCGTTCCGTTGATGCCCAGCCCGTCGCGGGAACCGCCCTGAATCATGAAACCGTCGATGACGCGGTGGAAGATCCGGTCGTCGTACCAGTCGGATTCGGCGATCTCGATGATGCGCGAGGTCGTCTCGGGAGCGCGGCCTTCGAACAATTCGAACACCATTTGCCCGTACCCCTGCACCGTAATCCGCATGCTCCGGTTGCCGTTGGGGGCCTCCTGCTTGGGGATCGATGCGCTGATCTGGGGATTCGTGCTGGAAACCGTATAGGTAAGACTGTCGCCGTCCGCATCCGCGCCGCCCAGAGCGAGGTGGACGGGAGCACCCGCGTAGATGTTGATCTCGCTGGGGAGATCTGCCAGCGTCGGCGCCGCCAGGACCCGCCGAGGTTCGAGGGCCTCGACGCGGGAAGACCGGGCTGTCGTGGCTTTCTTTGTACGCTGCTGCGGAAAACGAAAACCTTGGACTGTACTCATCTCTTCTGCCGTACCTGAGTGTCTGTTCGGGCTTGCAGAACCCACCGATCGCCCGCCAACTGGCGCAGAGCCATAACAATCCTACACTGTCCCTAAGGACGAAATCCAGCGTCCGATAGTTCCGAGTGTAATCGAACTCGCACGAAATTGGATCAGCCGAAAGGGACATTCTTGGCTGCTGCGGAGAGATTTCGGCGCAGGATTTTACGATCAGAGTAGATGGGGAATTCTTGCCGCGTTGCGTTTCGGCAACACAATCGCAAATCTAGCTCTTTCGGGGGATATGGGTCGCGTCTTGGCGATCGTCTCTCAATGCAAGCCGGCCCCGGCTTCGAGCGGACGAAACCGGGGCCGTTTCGGATAGAAGACTCAGGCAGGACGGGGCGTCAATTGACGGGCTGGAGCGAGATCTTGCGGAAGTGAATCTCGCCGCCTTCCGACTGGACGGCGATCTTGCCGCAGCGCACGTCACAGCCGAACGCTTCATTGACCTTCTTGCCGTTCACCTTGACCGCGATCTTGTCGCCGCTGGCCGTGATCTCGTAGCGGTTCCACTCGGGAGGCGTGTTCTCGGCGGCCTCCAGCTTCTTCAGGCCCGTCAAGTCGCCGCCCAGCTTGTGGCCCTTGGTTTCCGTCTTGCGTTCGGCCGGTCCGTCGATCTTGAAGCCTTGGAAACCGTACATGGCACCGGCGTCGCCGCTCTTCAATTGGGCTTCGACGCAGTTGGGCAGCATCATCTCTTCGCCCGTGATCCGCATCAGCACACCGCTGTTGCCCGGTTCTTTGCCCGGCGCCCAGCGCCACTCCACGATCAGTTTGAAGTTCTCGTACCGGTTCTCCGTGGCCAGGTAGCCGTGGGGCTCGCCCTTGCAGATCAGGATGCCGTCCTTGACGCTCCAGACGTCTTCCATCTTGGCATTTGCATCCACGAGGAAGCAACTCCACCCGCTCAGGTCCTTGCCGTTGAACAGTTCGACGGGTTCTTTCACATCGGCCACGCACTTCTCTTCCGCCGAGAGCGGTGCGCCCGTCAGGACCAACAGGGCAATCAGGCTGCTATACATCGATCGTCTTCGCATGGTTCTCTCCAAGACAGGGTTCAGAAACGGAAGCGTTGAGCTCAAAGTGAGAATTCCGCAACTCTGCCGAACGCTCACTGTTCATGGCTCAAAGCTCACGGCTTGTTCGGCACGGTAATTTTCACGTTGCGGAAATGGATCTCGCTCCCTTCTGACGTCAGACAGATCTTGCCGGCAGCGACGTCGCTGGATGTGGTCTTGTTGACCAGTCGACCGTTGATCTTCAGCGTGACTTCGCCGCCCCGGGCGACAATCTCATAATGGTTCCACTCACCGGGTTCGCGCTCACACGACTCGTTCTTCTTCAAATTGGTCAGCGTTCCGAACTGCTCGCTTTCGAGCGTTTTCATTCGCTCCGCAGGTCCGGCCAGCCGATAGCCGCCCAATCCCCAGAAGTCGCCGGCATCGCCCGCATTGATCTGAGCCTCCAGGCTCTTCGGCCAGATCTTGTCGTCGCCCGTGGTCCGGATCAAGACCCCGCCCTTTCCGGGTCGGTCTTTGGGCCAGCGCCAGTCCAACTCCAGAGTGAAATCGGTGAAATCCTCGACCGTTCGCAGATAGCCGCGGGGCGTACCCTTGCAGAGGATCAACTCCGGACCGATCTGCCAGACGTCGTCCTGCTTCGCGGCTTTGTCTTCACTGAAGGCCGTCCAAGTGACCGTCTTGGCGGCCTCCGGGCCGAACATGTCGACCGCTGGTGTTTTCGGCTCGGCGGCCAGAAGCAACGAAGAAGCCAAACAGGCCGTGAACATCGATGCCGACGCTGAGTACAAGAAGTTCATGTTCTTCCTCACCGTGTTACCAGAAGCGACAACGCCGAAAGCCAATACGGTGTGCCGAGCCGGTATTGCCCAGACACCCCAATTTAGAATCCGCCCCGCGCCGCTGCAACCTTCGGGCTGTGGAGTACAATGGTTGGACTATGATCGAGCCTGATTTTGAAATCCTGGGAGAAATCGGCCCTTGCTTGGTGGTCTCAAAGCCCCCCGGCCTACTGACGCAAGCTCCGCAGGGAATCGACAGCCTGGAGACGCGTATCAAACAGTTCATCAAGGTCCGCGATCAGAAACCCGGCGGCGTCTATCTGGGTGTCCCCCAGCGACTCGACCGGCCGGTGAGCGGGGCCATGGTGTTCGCCAAGCACGCTCGGGCAGCCCGGAGGTTGTCCGAGCAGTTCGAGTCGCGACGTGTGGAGAAGGTCTACTGGGCCCTCTTGGAAGGCCATGTCACTCCGAGAGAAGGCACCTGGCTCGACCACCTCCGAAAGATCCCCGACGTCGCCCAGGCCGAGATCGTGCCCGCAGACCACGCGGATGCTCGCGAGGCCGTGATGCATTACCGCACCCTCGATCAGTCTGCCGCGTTCTCTTGGCTGGAGATCCGCCTGGAAACGGGAAGGATGCACCAGATCCGTATCCAGTGCGCCTCGCGGGGCCATCCCTTGCTGGGCGACGTGCAATACGGGGCCACCACCGCTTTTGGCGAACAATACGAAGATCAGCGACTTCGCGCCATCGCCCTGCACTCCCGGTTTTTGGCCTTCGACCACCCGATGACGCATCTGCCAATGTCGTACGTAGCTCCCCTGCCGCGGCCCTGGATCGCCACCGGCGTCAACCCGTGAATCCACTCGCTGCATGACAGGCGGACGCAGCAGCAATTCTCCCAAGGTGTTCAGTTTTCCCCTTGACAGAATACTGTAAATATGTATACTTACGCACGGTCGCCCTGGGCCGATGGCGCCCTCAAGTCGCCACCCCCTCTTGTGAGCCGGAAGTGTACGAAATATTCGGTGAAATCAATGACATCAATGGAAATCTATGGAGCAGAGAATCTAGACAACACAACCCCCACTTCGGACGAAGCCTCGGCCAGTGATATTGGCAGAAATCACTCTCCGTTGACCAACTCCCAACCCCACAGGATTCACGCCGACGAACGCTCCCGCCTCACACCGGTTCCATGAAATCCTCTCGGCGGATAGGATTTTCGTAGGTACCGGGCGCCCGGTACCCACCGAACAGAGGAGCTGTGCAGCACCCGGTACCTGCAGGACCTTGAAACACCACGAATTCTTCCCTGGAGATCGTCCCACCGATGACATCGACGCAGGCAACAGCAGACCCCTTTGGGGCACGTGACACTTTCCAGACTTCATCGGGTCCGATGGGGATCTACCGGCTCTCGGCCCTGGAGCGGGCCGGCCTGACCCGGATCGACGATCTTCCCTATTCCATCCGGGTGCTTCTCGAATCGGTGCTGCGAAACTGCGACGGGTTCGCCGTGCGGGAAGAGGACGTTCGCAACCTGGCGGGCTGGGCCTCTCGTTCGGGTGAGCCGTTGGAGATTCCCTTCAAGCCGGCACGGGTGATCCTCCAGGATTTCACCGGGGTTCCGGCCGTCGTCGATCTGGCCGCCATGCGGAGCGCCATGCAGCGACTGGGGGGGAACCCGACGAAGATCAATCCTCTGATCCCCGTCGATCTGGTGATCGACCACTCGATCCAAACCGATCGCTTCGGCACGGCCGATGCTTTGGAGGCGAATGTGGCCCTGGAATTCGAGCGGAATCGGGAACGCTACGAACTGCTCCGCTGGGCGCAGAGCGCCTTCGACAATTTCCGTGTCGTCCCCCCCTCGGTCGGGATCATTCACCAGGTCAACCTGGAGTTTCTGGCGAAGGGCGTCTTCGTGCGCGAGGATGCTCAGGGCCCCGTCGCCTTCCCGGATTCGTTGGTCGGCACCGACAGCCACACCACCATGATCAACGGTCTCGGAGTGCTTGGCTGGGGGGTCGGCGGCATCGAGGCCGAGGCGATGATGCTCGGTCAGCCGCTCTACATGCTGATGCCCGACGTTGTGGGCCTGGAACTCTCCGGGCAGTTGCCCGCCGGCGCCAATGCCACGGATCTTGTCTTGACCGTGGTGGAACTGCTTCGAAAAGAAGGGGTGGTCGGCAAGTTCGTCGAGTACTTCGGCGAGGGCGTCGATTTCATGAAGCTGGCGGACCGGGCGACGCTGGCGAACATGGGCCCCGAATACGGCGCCACCATGGGGTTCTTCCCAGTGGATCGTCAGACAATCGAATACCTTCGCGAAACCGGTCGCACAGCAGCAGAGCTTGAACTGGTCGAGCGCTACACGAGGGAGCAGGGACTCTTCCGCACCCCTGCGAGCCCGACTCCCAAGTATACCAAGATCCTGAGTCTCGACCTCGGGCGGATCGAGCCGAGTCTGGCCGGTCCGAAACGCCCCCAGGATCGCGTGCCGCTCTCGCAAATGCAGTCGGCGTTCCACAAGTCGCTTCGTGCCCCGGTTGCCCAGCGAGGATTCGCCCTGGCAGATGCAGCACTGGATGCCGAGGCGGAGGTCAAGACGGACGGCGAAGTGAGCCGGATCGGGCACGGGGCGGTGGTCATTGCATCGATCACCAGTTGCACGAACACGAGCAATCCAAGCGTGATGCTTGCCGCGGGGCTTGTTGCCCGGAAGGCGGTCGAGAAGGGATTGCGGGTTCCGTGCCACGTGAAGACCAGCCTGGCCCCCGGATCCCGGGTGGTCACCGACTATCTGGAGGCGGCCGGACTGGACAGGCCGCTCGACGCTCTGGGGTTCGCCACGGTCGGTTATGGTTGCATGACGTGCATTGGCAACAGCGGTCCGCTTCCGGACCCCGTCGCCAAGGCCGTCACCGAGGGTAATCTTGTGGCCTCGGCCGTTCTAAGCGGAAATCGCAACTTTGAAGGGCGGGTCAACCCGCTGGTCAAGGCAAACTATCTGGCCAGCCCCCCGCTGGTCGTCGTCTACGCCCTGGCCGGCACGGTCGATATCGACCTGACGAGTTCCCCTCTGGGTACCGGCAACGACGGCCGGCCCGTTTATCTCAAGGACATCTGGCCGAGCGCGGAAGAGGTGAACGAGGTTGCCGCCCGAGTCGTGCGGGCCGAGATGTTCGGCAAGCAGTATGCCGACGTCTTCTCGTCGAATCCTCGCTGGAACGCCATCCAGGTGACAGGCGGAAGCCTGTTCGCCTGGGACGAGGCCAGCACATACATTCAGGAACCGCCTTTCCTTCTGGATCTGGCGTCCGAACCGGGGCCGATCGAGCCCATCCAAGGCGCTCGCGTGCTGGCTGCCTTGGGCGACTCGGTGACCACCGACCACATTTCGCCGGCGGGCGCCATCAAGCCCGACGGGCCGGCCGGCAAGTACTTGCAGGAGCACGGCGTTGGGCCGGTGGACTTCAACAGTTACGGATCTCGCCGCGGCAACGATCGGGTGATGACGCGCGGCACCTTCGCCAACATCCGCATACGCAACCTGCTGGCGCCGGGTACGGAAGGGGGCCTTACCCGCCATCTGCCCGACGGCACGGAAACGACGATTTACGAAGCCGCCATGCAGTACGCGGAGGAGGGAGTGCCGCTCATCGTGCTGGCCGGCAGCGAATACGGCACGGGCAGCAGCCGGGATTGGGCCGCCAAGGGGACCCAGTTGCTTGGCGTTCGGGCCGTGATTGCCGGCAGCTTCGAAAGGATTCACCGCAGCAACCTGGTGGGCATGGGGGTCTTGCCGCTCGAACTGACCGGCGGGGCCACGTGGCAATCACTCGGTTTGACGGGCGAGGAGGTCTTCGACATTCCCCAGTCCGACGTGACGCTCAAACCCGGCGGGGCTCTGACGGTCACTGCGGCCGCGGCCGATGGTTCGAGCATCCGATTCGAGGTGAAGGTCCGGATCGACACACCGGTCGAGCTGCAATACTACCGCAACGGCGGGATCCTTCAGACGGTCCTTCGAAAGCTGGTCGCCGAGTCGACCTGATCGAAGTACTCACGGCAAGGTGGCCGGCAGCCGTTTGAGCTGCTCCATGATCTCATCGGCCTCCAGCAGCGATGCTTCGGATCGGTGTCTCAGGTAATCGCGCAGAACGACCGGGAAGTAGACGGTATTGTCTGGCCCTCTGCCAAACCTGATGCGGCCCTCCGCATAGTCTCGCGCCGGATCGCGATCGGCCGCCAGCCGGTATTGCTGCTGCCGCTGATCGGCGTCAATTCTCGCTCCGAACTCCCACGGATCAAGTCCCGATGCGGGCCAGCCGTGCAGTGCGCAGAGTTGCACCGTCGGCCGAAGATTGCGTGCCGCCGCATCCAGATACTCCGCCTTGGCCGCAACCTCATAGGCCAGCAGCAGTCCATGCACATACTCCAGGTTCCACGCGGCTCCGGCCGTCGCCGGGTGAGGATAGCCCCAGCCGCCGCCGGGCTGCTGCACCCGTGCCATCCAATCGTTCAGAGCCAGGATCGTGTCGTGCAGCCGCTGGTCCTCCGGCGTGTGGCTCAGCAGATAAGGCAAGGCATTGGTGGCATACTGCACGATGTAAGGTTTCACGAACGGGGTCTTGTAGCCGAGCTTGTCGTTGCTGATGTAGAGATCGTTGCCTACTGCCGGCTTGCCGCTCTCGGTGAACAGCAGGTCCTCGCCCTGTGTCGGTTGGAAGGTCTTCCATAGGCGGACGGCATTCTCCAGATGCTTGCGATCGCCCGCATACTCGTACATTTTCACCGCGTCGGTCACCACGCCGATGGTTCGCGTGTAGCTCAGCCCGGCATTCTGCTCGCGGATCGACCAATCGGCGGCCGCCTCGGCTGCCCGGCGGTATCGCGGGTCGCCGGTCTCCTCATACATCAGCCAGAAGTTGCTCCAGCCCTTGTGGACGTAGATGGGCGCGTTGTCGAAACGCGGATTGAAGGTTCCCGGACCGTGGCCGGGTCTGTCGCGCCAGGCATTGCCGCGGCGGCACGCACCGACGTATTTCGGGTCCGGTCCCCAATACATTCCCAAGTCGAAATAGTTGCGGCACCAGTCGTGGGCCACTCCCCTCATTCTCGGATCGCCGCCGCGGAACCAATCCTCCCAGACATAGAGTGCATGGTTCAGCCGCACCGCGGACGTGTAGTCGGGCTTGGTCTGCCCGGGCGACCAGTGCCACGGCATGGAACCGAGGTCGTCGCCCTTCATCTGCATGTCCTGCAGAGCACGAGTCGTCTTCTCCACACAGTCGCGCAAAACAGGATGTTGAAGCTGCAGCGGCGGACCGGTGTGATAGACCGCGTCGTAGGCCTGCCAGCCGGCATGGCCGTAGACGGGCGCATCGAGTTGCGCGGCAAGTTCGGCTCGGCCGAGCGGCGCGATGACCAGTTCGCTGAACCGCCATGCCCCCTCCTGAATCATCAGACCTTGTGTCTCGAGATCGTCCACCGGCTCGTTCCGGTTCGAACGCACCGTCACCGCCTCGGGGGCCTGCGTCACCTCGAACGTGCCTCGGTTCTGCCGCAGCGCTACGGGATTGGCGACGCAAACCGTTCGGCTGTCGTTGGCAGTGATCTCTGCAAGCAGGTCGGCGTTACCGTCGTCGCTGAAGTGTGAATTTGGATCGCGGCCCAGCACGTGCACCGGCCCGGGGGGCACGTTCGAAACTCGTGCGCCTGGGGCAGTGAGCGTCCAACCGAAGTCGGGCGTCCAGTGATCGCCGTCGAGCTTCGCCTGGATGCGGTGGACAAGACGCACTTCGCCGGTGCGAAAGACCTGGACGTCGCACTGGCGACCCCATTCCTTGCCCGCACGGTCGTATCGCAGCCAGACAAACTGAGGTCCGCTGTCAATCACACTGAGAACGTCTTCCGCTTGACCGGTTTGCGGCCCAAAGGTCTCCACGGCCGCCAACAGCTTCCCGCCGTCGCCGCGTATCTCAATTCGGTCCATGCCAGGCACGACTTTCCAGTGGTCGGTCGTGATGGCGGCAAGATCTTGCTTACCCGGCGACACCGCCGAGCCGCCGGCTGGGTAGACGCCCTCGACGGTGTCGCGGGCGTTCAGACTCACCGGAATACTGAGCATGACACGACGCAGCGAGCCGTCCCCATGGCGGGTGACCGCCTTGGCCTGCACCGCCACGGTCTCGCCGCCGAGCCAAGCGTACGCCCGCGGTTCTCCGAGCATAACACCCGCAGGAACCGGCAGGGAAACTCTTGCCACCGTGGTTGCCGGCACGGAGGCCGGATTGGAGATGGTAAACGGAATCTCCTGGGCCGTCGCGGCCGTGAGAGATAGTGCCGTCAACAGAAGCATGCTCGTCAGCGAGCGACTATTCCGGCAGACAACGGTGAGCATCTTGGACACTCCAATGCGTTTGCGGGATTCGTGTTTGTGGTACCAGTTTCCGAGCGGCAGGTATTCGCCGGCCCCATTGTAACGTGTGGCGTACTTCTTCCGCATTCCGCTACAATGAGGCCCGCTTGTCTGACGTCGAAGGAGTTCTGATGCCGTACCTGATTGCCACCGACGAAGCCGGGCTGGGGCCCAACCTGGGGCCGCTGGTCGTGTCGGCCACGGTCTGGGAACTGCCGGAAGGGATGGCTGCGGGCGACCTCTCTGAGGTTCTGGGCGACTCGATCGTTTCTACGGCCGCCGAGGCCGACGCCGATCGGTTTGCTGTGGCCGACTCCAAACAACTCTACCGGCCCGGGGGTGGTCGACTGCACCTCGAACGGGGAGTGCTCGTTGCCCTCCGTTCGCTTCAGAAATGTCCGCAGAACTGGCGAGCCCTGTTCGACGGATTGGATCCCTGTTCCTCCGAATATCGTGATTCCATTCCCTGGTACGCGGGCTACGACGAACCGATTCCGCTCGACGCATCCGACGAGGAATTAGAGCCGTTGTGCCGGCGATTCCTGGAGGTCACAAGAAACCATGGAGTCCAGCTTCACGGGATGCAGAGCCGGGTCGTCTATCCGCCCGAGTTCAACGGCATGCTCGCTTCTTGGGGCAAAGGCGAACTGCTCTCCCACGTCACCCTCAGCCTGGCAGCGGACCTGGCGGCGCCGTTGGAGGGCGCCGTTTCGATCATCTGCGACAAGCACGGCGGGCGAAATCGTTACGCCGATTTGCTTGCTGAGCACTTCCCCGACGCCTTCATCGAGATTCATGGGGAGTGCCGCGAACGAAGCATTTATGCCTTCGGGCGAGAAGATCGGCGGATCGACGTCTGCTTCCGCACCAGAGCGGAGAGTGTCTTGGCCGTCGGTCTCGCCTCGATGGTCTCGAAGTACCTTCGCGAGCTATCCATGCGTGCGTTTAACCGCTTCTGGTGCAGTCAGATCGAAGGCCTTCGGCCCACGGCCGGCTATCCGCAGGATGCCAGGCGATTCAAGAGGGAGATCGCCGACAGACAGCGCCGGTTGGGGATCAATGACGACGTGCTGTGGAGGCGGAAATGAGCCGGCTGCCAGCCGCTACTACTCGGACCAATCGACGGTTTCCTCGGCTTCGCACACACGTTTGGCCAGTTCGGCCAGCCGCATGTTCCGCGCGCTGGCCAGCTTCTGCAGACGCCGAAAGGCGTCCGGTTCGTCCAGCGAAACTCGTTTCATCAGTATGCCCTTGGCCCTTTCGATTGTCTTGCGGTCTTCCAACGCCTGGCGAAGGTCGTTCGCCTCTTTTCGGAGTCTCACAAACTCGGAGAATCTCGCCGTTACGATGGCGATTGCCGCCTCGACTTCCGGCACCTTCAGTGGCTTGACAAGATAAGCCATGACGTCGCTCTCGCACGCGCGTCGCATCAGTTCGCGATCTGTGTATGCCGTTACCACAATGACGGGCACGGGATCGATCTTGCACAGATTCGACGCAGCGCTCAACCCGTCGCGGCGAGGCATGCGGATATCACTGATCACCAAGTCCGGATGATGCAGGCAACACTGCTCCACCAGGGCATCTCCGTCACCCACCGAGGCCACGATCGTGTGCCCCAGACGCGACAGTATCCGGTCCAGCAGAGTCCGCATGTCGGCGTCGTCGTCAGCAACAGCTATTCTCAGAGCGTGGACCATCAACGTTCGCAATATCAAGCGCTGGTTGCCGGGCAACGCACGGAAGCAAACGGAGCGACTGGATGTGTCCAGGCAGACCGTATCGCCAACATGCAGCCCCAAGCCATCCCCGGCAGAAGGCGGAGGGAGGGGAGAGCGACCAACCGAGCACAATTCTCCGCCGACCGATGCCCCAATCCCAAGTTCTATCCTAATTGCGCATGATTGTATTGGAAACAATCTCGGCACGTTTTCCCCCATTGTAGAGGTAGTCACGCTTGGCTGAGGCCGGACGGGGAGGCACGAAGGACGTGTTCCAGCGGCCGCCCCCGGCAATTTTCGCACGAGAATTGAGGTTTCTCTCGCTGGAAGTGCCAGGACGAGCATGGTCTACATGCTCTTGACATGTGGGTGTTACCGTCAACCACATGTCTTTTCACCACGGACGGCTGCTCGGGCAACCTGGGTCCACGCCGAAAAAATCGTGTTTTTCCTGGATTTTTCGGGATTGGCTTAACAGCGTCCGGTTGATTAGGTATGATGCTTTCGCTGCTAGCGTCGTTGCCCGCCGACCGGAGGGGACGGCGGGCGATTCTCCGCGGTTTATCACACCGGGCCTAAGAGGCACGCCGGCAGCGAAATCGGCTATGAAAGCCCCCGCGATGCGCGAGTGTGCGCATTTCTTGGGGGCCTTTTTTTTGCGTGCGAACAGCGTTTTCGAGGCGTAGTCTAAGACTTGTGCAAGCGGTGCGCACATATTCTCGGGCAGATTGGGTTGCGGGTTTGACTCGCTTCAGGTGCATTGAACAGGCAAGCCCGTTGCCGTGTGGCAGCGGCAGGCCGTCGGGACGTCGGCTTGAGCGATCTTGTTTCGGAAGGTCCGTTGAGATGAGACTATCGCAGAGTGTCACTTATGCCCTCCAGGCGGTCCTGCGGCTCGCCGAGATGAGGGAACAACAACCCGTTTCCTGCAACCATTTGGCCGCTGACGGAAACATGCCGGAAAGGTTCCTGCTGCAAATTCTCCGCGACTTGTCGAAGCAACGGATTCTGCAATCGACGCGAGGAGGAGGAGGAGGCTTCATGCTCGCCCGCTCGCCGAGCGAAATCTCCCTGCTCCAGGTCATGGAGGCAATCGACGGTCCGATCACCAGCGGATTGCCTTCACGGATAAACTTCCCCGGCGAAACGGATCGGCAAGTGCGTACGGCACTCGAGGGAATCACCGAAGGCGTTCGCGCCCGACTAGAGGAGATCAAGCTGACTGACCTCCTGGAGCCGCTCGCTGAGAAGAGACTCCGGTGAATTCTATGCGGGAATCCACGTCGAGTACGTGGTGTGCACTGCCAGGTGCCCTGAATCTTTGTTCGCCGCTCCTCGCTGACTTCCGACAGAACCCCTAGAACTAGGGAGCTGCTCGCCTTTAGCACCCCGCCATCCAGGGGCCGCACAGCGGCAATCCAATCGACTCCCGGGGCAACGACCAAGAACTCCCCGAGCCCGGCGAACAAATAGCGCGGACCGGGTGCATTTCCGGTGTCCCGCCTGGTATGCTGCGACCGGACTTCCCCCTACCGGATCGGCACGAAGCATTGCCATGCCGGTCGATCCCGAAATTCCGGTTGATCCTGAAGGAGTGATCGCCATGTCTACCGTGTTTCTGTTCTGTGCAGTCATCGGCGGGACTTTTCTCGCCTGCCAGATCATCATGACCTTGGTGGGGATGGGTGGCGACGGCCACGTGGACGTATCCGGCGACATGGGGGATGTCGGTGACCTAGACTTGGACGTTGGCGGCGACGTGCACGTGGACGCCGGTGGCGACGTGAGCAGCGATGTTCACGGCGGTGGAGATCATGGGGGCGGAGATGGCCACAGCCATGACGACGCAGCATCCGGTTTAAGAGTCTTGTCCTTCCGGACCGTCATTGCCGGTATGACGTTTTTCGGACTGGGAGGTCGGGCGGCTGATGCGACGGAAGCCTCTCCCCTCATGGTGTGGTTTGTCGCGATCGGCTGCGGAACCGCAGCGATCTATGTGGTCTACTGGATGTTTCGCGTTCTTTACACGCTCAAAAATGATGGAACTGTTCACATCACAAACGCAGTCGGTTGTCGCGGAACCGTCTATCTTCGAGTTCCAGGAAACAACGCAGGAGCAGGCAAGATCCATGTGTGCGTACAATCGCGAACAGCGGAATACCTGGCCATGACCGAGGGTGAGCAACTGCCCACAGGGACCAAGATTATCGTCGTCGACGTGCTGACGCCGTCGACCGTTCAAGTAGAACCGGTTTGCGAACCGGAAAGGAGCGACCATGACTAGTCTCCCGCTTGCAGCTCTTCTGGACAACCCTCAGTTTGCCATTCCGGTCATCGCGGGTGTTGTCATTGCCGTTGGCTTGGTCTTCATGGTCTTCATGATGGCCCTGAAGTGTTACCGCGTATGCCCGAGCAACCGCGTTATGGTGATTTATGGTTGGGCAGGAGGCAAGGGAAGGTCGTCTCTGTGCCTCCATGGCGGTGCCCGTCTGGTCTTTCCGGTCTTCCAGAAATGCAGGTTGTTGAGTCTCGAACCCATGCAGATCGAGATTCCCTTGCGCGGCGCCCTGTCGATGGAAAACATCCGCGTCAACGTGCCTAGCGTGTTCACCGTGGCAATCGGGACCACGCCCGAATTGATGCAGAACGCGGCCATCCGTCTGCTCGACTTGACCAGTTCCGAGATCAAGAAACAGGCCGAGGATATCATCTTCGGTCAACTCCGCCAGGTGATCGCCTCGATGGCGATCGAAGACATCAACCGCGATCGCGACAAGTTTCTCACCAGCATTCAGGCGTCGCTCGAACCGGAACTCCTCAAGATCGGCCTGGTGCTGATCAATGTGAATATCACCGACATCACCGACGAGTCGGGCTACATCGAAGCCATCGGGCAGAAGGCGGCCTCCCAGGCGATCCAGAAAGCCCGCGGCGACGTGGCCGACAACGAGAAGATGGGCGAGATCCGCGTCGCCGAGGCGGAGAAGGAAAAGGCCGTCCAGGTCGCCAATGCCACCAAGATCCGCGAAATCGGCACCCGAGAGGCGCACCGCGATCAAGCCATCAGCATCGCCGACATGGACCGCGAGCAGGCCGTTCGCGAAGAGGCGGCCAAGTTCGAACGAGACGCCCAGGTCAAGGACGCTCAACGGGCGATGCGTGTGCGGCTTGCCGACGCCGAGGCCAAGGCCGTCGAGGGCGAGAACGAAGCCAAGGCGGTCATCGCCGCCTCGCAAGCCGCCCTGCAGGTCAAGGAAGCAGAGGCCTACCAAGTGGGTGAAGCACGAAAGCGTCAGGCCGAGGCCGCGGTGCTCGAGATCGAACACCGCGCCCGGGCGAAGGCCAATTTGGCGGAGGCCGAACGCATCGAGGCGAAACGCCGTGCAGAGGTGGAAGCTCCCGCCAAGGCCGAAAAGGCCCGGATCCAGGTGGAAGCCGAAGCCGAAGCGGCCAAACGCCGCATCGAGGCCGAAGGCGAAGCGTCCGCAATCTACGCCAGGCTCGAGGCCGAAGCTCGCGGACAATACGAGATCTTGAAGAAAAAGGGCGATGGTCTTCGCGAGATTGTCAACGCCTGCGGCGGCGCCAAGGAAGCCTTCCAGATGATGATGCTCGAACACTTCGACGATCTGGTCGACGCCTCCGCCAAGGCAATCTCGAACATCAAGTTCGACAAGGTGGTGGTTTGGGAAGGCGGCGGCAAGGACGGCACCACCGCCACCGCCAACTGGCTCCACAACATGGCTCGCACCCTCCCCCCCATGATGCAGGTGATGAAAGATGTCGGCGGAATCGAGATACCGGAGATCCTCTCGAGTCTCGACGGCACGCGGGAGTCTTCGACCTCGGAGAATTCCAAGCAAGCCAAACCGGCCAGTCAAGGTGCCTGAACCAGTCAACCTTGATTTGCCGGACTCCGAAAGCCGGGAAGCGAGAGCTTCCCGGCTTTCTTCGTTTCTTAGTCCCCTGAGACACGCCAGAATCATCTTGACCCCTCGATCCGAATGTCAGATCGGACGAGCGAGGCAGCACTCCAAACCCCAAGGGAGCGTCGCCCCGCCATAAGCCTAGCTGCCCCGCCGGTTGAGGGCGGCCGGTGCCACCCGGTTGCCTCCCCAAGGCGCCTTCTGCTATACTGAGCGGCTGCGCTGGCCGCCGTCCCGCGTGCCAGCCGACCTAATTATGTGCATTGTTGACTGAACGTGATCGCAACCAACACAAGGGAGGAATGCGTGGGAACGAAGAAGTCTGGGAAAGGTCGTCGTAAACTCGGTCGTAAGAAGCGTCGGATGCGGTCCAAGATTCGTCATCGCAAGTGACCCGTTCGCTGCCGCTGATTCTGCTGTCGGGAATGGGAGCCGATGAGCGGGTGTTCCGGCTCCAACGCGAGCAATTCCCCGATTTGATCCTGCCCGGTTGGAGCGCTCCCCAACCAGGCGACGACCTCCCTGGCTATGCCCGGCGTATGGCTCAGCGAGTCGATCCGGGCGAACCTTGTTTCGTGGGCGGGCTTTCGCTCGGCGGGATGATCGCCGTCGAAATGGCTCGGCATCTCGATTGCCGCGGTTGTTTTCTGATCGCGAGTGTCCGTTCCCCTCACGAATTGCCTTGGCGAGCAAGGGTCATGAAGCCCGCGGCTTTGCTGCTTCCGCCCGGCAGCGGCGGCGTGCCTCCCCTGGCCGCCAGAGCGGCTCTATTCCTGGGTGGTCGGTTTCTCAGCCCCGTCTCCAGGAACCTCCTGCAACAACTGGCGGATGCCGACGCCCGATTCCTGCGCTGGGCGTCGATGGCCCTTCTGCGCTGGAAACCTCACAACGACGGCCTGACGGTTCCGATCAGGCAAATCCATGGGGACCGTGATCGCGTGCTGCCCCACACGCTCACGACCCCGGATCGGCTCGTCCCGGGTGGTGGCCACGTGCTGCCCATGACCCACGCCAAGGAAGTCAACGAGTTTCTTCGCGACGGCATAGCCGAACTGGCCGGCCGACAATCCGGCTGACTTCAGTCAGCCCGATCTTCCAACAATCGGCACATCCCGTCGATCACATCGCCCACGGTTCGCATTCCGTCGGCAGCGTCGTCCGCGATCTCGACGTCGAATTCCTCCTCCAGTTCCATGACCGTTTCCACAACCGTAAGGCTGTCGTACAGCAGGTCGTCAATGAGCGAATGGGAATCACGCAGCTCCTCTGGAGCCATCCCGGCCTGCTCGGCGAGAATGGGAATCACACGAGCGGCAACCTCGTCTCGCGTAAGGGAGCGCCGTGTGGAAAACGCATTGCCTTGACTCATCGTATCACTCCTGCTTCTGGGTTCGTTTCGTTGACTCGTTTTCTCGGGACGCATCAGCCAGGGAGGTCTGTGCCGCGGCCTCTTCGGCCGCATTCATGGCGAGCACCAGTTTGCGAACGGTTGCGAAGTCGGGGGTCGTCCGGCCTCGTTCGATACGGTTGAGCGTCTCCGGCCGGATGCCCGCACGACGGGCCAGTTCAGCCTGGCTCAGCCCCGACGCGCGACGTCGCCGAACGAGCTTCTCGGCTAGCGTCGCCCCGTCGAGCGCGTCTGCCTCGGCACCGGGTTCGACCGTGGCTTCCAGCCCGACTTCTGCCCGGCGACAAAGCTCCTCGAAAATCGACTCGCGCAGGATGACATATTCAACGCCGTCCAGTTCGACGCGACGGTAATCCGGCGTCTTCAGCACTTTCTTGCTCATCGCTCACCTCCGAGACAACAAGCCTACACGATATTGATGTCGAAGTCAATAGTATTGAGGCAGATATCAATATCTGCGGTTTGAGACGATGGCTTCCGGACTTCGCGGAGAAACAAACGACTCCTCCGTCAAGGGGGTCGATTCTGCAGATCGTGCCGCCGATCCCGTTCTGGAAGATCCGGCTTTTTTGATCAGGGGGGCAGGGCAAGCCAGGCTAACTTGTCCGGCGGTCGAGAACCGAAACAACGATTGGCAGAGCAGCTAGACACGCTGCTCGCCGTGTTCGGCCCCCGTTCTTTCTCGGAGACACAACAGGCAGATGAAGACTCAAGAAGCCCCGTTGATTCTGGTCGTGGATGACGAGAAGGAAGTGCTGGAGAACGTGGCCAATGTGTTGACCGAGGCCGGGTTCGATTGCCAGTGCTGCGACACGGCCCAGGCGGCCATCGAGTTTGCCGCCATGCACACGCCCGATATGATCCTCTCCGACATCAATCTGGGCGGCCACAGCGGACTGGAAATGTGCGAGCGGATCAAAGAAGACGCTGAACTGAAAAGCGTGCCGGTGATGTTCCTCTCCGGAGCCCAGATCCCCGACATCATCCGGCGCAGCCATGCAGTGGGCGGCACCTACTACCTGCGGAAGCCGTTTGATCCCGGCGTTCTGGTCGAACTGGTCGACAAGGCGTTGTGGATGCCGCAACTGGCCGAGGATCGCGCCCGGCAGCGTCAAACGACGGCCGGCGCTTGCTGAATTCTCCCCGATCGCTAATCAGCCCCCTAACCGCCGTTCGGGCAACGGCCCCCGGAACTGGGCGCCGTCTCTCTCGGTTTCCCTGGAAGGTGCCCCCCATCATCGTGGCGAGAACGGAAGGGCAACACCCATAGTGTTGACCCTGCCACCAGAAAAGGGGTAATACGCTCCGAATCCCTCGCGGCGGTGGCAGCTCTTCCGGCCCACGTGTCTCTTCGGTGCCCCAGGGAGTTTGGGTGGCACCTCTCTGCACCCTTCTCGGTTTCGCACGCCCAGCTTCCCCTGAGCGGGCGTCTTGACAATATTATTTTTGTTATCATATTAAATAGCCGCCGCTCACGTTCTCGCCCCAGGTTGCCTCATGCGTCCCAAACCTCGCGAAACCAAGCTTGCCGCCAAAAAAAACCGCATCCTCAACGAGTTGTTTCGTGGCGGTGGGTGCTCGCGGTTCGACTTGGCAAGACGGCTCAATATCAATGCCGCCATGGTGGGGACCTATGTGGGCGACTTCCTCCGAGAGTGTGTGCTGCTGGAAGGCGAATCGTCGCCCACGCGGCGTGGACGCACACCCGTCCCCTTGCAACTCAATCCGGACCACGGCTGTTTTCTAGGGCTCGATTTCGAGGCCTTGCGGGCACGCGCCGTGCTCTGCGACTTTGCCGGCAACCCGCTCTGCCGGGAGGAAATTCCCTTTCGCTCGCACCTCGCCCGCAAGACCGTCCTGCAGAGGATCGTCGACCTGTCTCGGCAACTCGCCGGGCGGGCCGATCGCCCGTTGCTGTCCGTTGGAGTTGCTGCCCCCGGCCAGGTCGATTGTCTGGGCGGACGGGTACTCCACTACGGGCTGCTCCCCGATTTCGACGACGTGCCGCTGCTTCAGCACTTCCAGCAGGCCTTCGACGTACCCGTGTTCGTCGAAGACAACATCCGCGCCGTTGCCTACGGCGAACTGTTGCGCGGGGCCGGTCGCGGTCGCCATAACTTCCTCTGCCTGGCGGTTCGGTCCGGCGTCGGTCTCGGCATCGTCATCAGCGGCAAGCTTTACGCCGGTGCTGGGAGCTTCGCGGGCGAAATTGGTTACACCGTGTTTCCATCGGGCGACGGCCCCCAGGCCATGACCGACCTGATCTCGGCCACGGGTTTCGTCGAAGACACACTGCGGCTGCTCCGCTCCCGTCAAGGCGAGGCAAAGCGTCAGGCCCTGCTCGACAAAGCCGACGATCTCTCGCTGGGCGACATCATCGCGGCCGCGGAAGCCGGCGACGAACTGCTGCAAGATCGCCTGGAACTGCTGGGCACCCACCTGGGAATGGTCACCGCCAACCTGGCCAACCTGTTCTCACCCGAAACGATCATCCTGGCCGGTGAGGTCCCCAGTTGCTGCGAACGTGTGAGCCGGAAGATGGAGCGTACCTTCCGGAAGTTCACCCTTCCGCAGATCCTCGAAGTCACCTCCCTGCAGACCGGATCGTTGGGCAGCTTCGCAGGAGCCCTGGGCGTCGCGTACCTCGGTTTCGCCAGGCTCCACCCCGAAGACGAAACGACGCTGGTCGATCAGCGAAACAACCACCACGAAACGGCTTGCGTTGCGGAACCGGTCAGAGCAACGCCGTAGTCGCTTCAAATCCGAAATACGAAACTCGCAATACGAACCAAGTCCAAAATGCAAAACGCAAATGTCTCAGACCCGTCGTCCGGAGCGGAACCGGCGGTCAAGCCGGCCAATCTGCTTCGGGCGGACGACTGGCAATTCGAATACCGACAGAAGTCCAACCCGGCCAACTCGAACCTCGACCTGCTCACCTACGGCGTTTATCGAGTCGCGCCCGGGACGTCGTCCGATGAACTGTTTCACCGCAGCGAGGAGGCCCTCCTCTTCTGCATGACCTCGGAACCGCTCGCCGTGGAAGTCGATGGCCAAGGGTATTCCATGGCGCACTACGACACGCTCTATGTCCCCATGGCGACGCCCTACCGAATCCAGAACCCAACCAGTGAGACTCAATCGCTGGTCGTCTGCCGAGCGCCGGCGGAGAAGCGTCATCCCGTGTTCCACTCCGTGTGGAACGAGTTTCGCACCAACGAGGCACGCATTCGCCACCTCGACGGCAAGGACGTCTTCCTCATGTTCGACGTGACCGAAGGGGCCGACCGGCTGATGGCCGGCTACACGATCTACGAGCCCTACACGCGGGCCTGGCCGCCCCACAACCACACCGACCAGGAGGAGATCTATCTGTTCACCCAAGGTCGCGGGGCGATCGAGGTCTATGCCGACGAAAAATCAAAGACCTTCGTGCACAGCATGGAAACGATGGACGCGGCCACGATTCCGCTGCTCAACTACCATCCCGTCTTCAGCCAGGAGGAAGAGCTGCACTTCCTCTGGTGCCTTGCCGGCGCCCGGTATTGGGTCGGCGACAAACACAAGGAGTTCATGAATGCGTCGGTGGATGAGCTGACCACGTGAGTTGTGTCATGGGCAGTTTTCCCTTATCTTGCACGACGATGTCCGAATCTCGAAATACGAAACAAACCCTAATCCCGAATTACAAATGCTCGAAACAGGAGGTGTGGAATGTCAACCAGGCTAACGCGTCGCAGATTCCTCCAGGCAACCGCGTTCACAACCGTTTCGGCGTGTTTCGTCCGCAGCGCGTCTGCGGCACAGCCGGAGCCGTTGAAGATCGGTATCCGGGCCGCCAGCATGAAGATGGCGGGCACGCCCGAAGTGTTTAAGGTGGCCGCCAGCATTCCCGGCCTTCGCGGCGTCGAACTGCAGGCCACGGCCGGCTCACCCAACCTGCGCGACTGGGACACCGTTCGCCACTACAAGAAGGAGGCCGAACGCCACGGCATGAAGGTCCCGTCCCTGGCCGGGATCTTGGATCGCGGGGTCACGATCCACAGCCCCGGCGCCGCCGAGAGCATCCTCGCCTCGATCCGCGCCGCCGAAATGCTCGGCGCCGGCGTGATCCTCGCTGCCTTCTTCCGCGGCGACGCTCCCGATATGGCCGACGAGGCGTCCTATGGCCCGATCGTCTCCATGCTCAAGAAGGTGGCCCCAAAGGCCGCCGACGCCGGTGTCGTCATCGGCCTGGAGAACTCGCTCAGCCCGGCCGAGAACAAGAAGCTCGTCGATCTGGTCGACCATCCGGGCGTCGGCGTCTACTACGACCTTCACAACATGGACTTCTACGGACACGGCGACCAGGCCGTTCCCGGCATCGAACTGCTCGGCAAGAAGCGGATCGCCATGGTCCATGTCAAGAACGGCAACGACCTGATCGAACAGCCGGGGCCGATCGACTGGCCCGCGGCGTTCCGCTCGTTCCACGAAATCGGCTACGACGGCTGGTACGTCTACGAGACGGGCCACGACAGCATCGAAGACTGTATCGAAGATACGAAGAAAAACAACCAATACTTGCAGAGGCTGATCCAATCATGAAGATGTTTCTCGACAGCGCGAAGACGGACGAGATTCGCTACGCCCTCGATCTGTGGGATATCGACGGCATCACCACGAATCCCAAGCATGTGAAAGACTCGGGCAAACCCTTCCGCACGGTGATCGAAGAAATCGCCGGACTGTTTGACGGCACGACGAAGGAGGTCAGCGTCGAAGTCGATCCGAACCTCGCCGATTGGGAGAAAATGGTCGACCAAGGGCTGGAACTGTCGAAGATCTCGCCCAACTTCGTCATCAAGGTCGGCGTGAGCGAACAGGGCTTCAAGGCGATTCGCGAACTGACCAACCGGGGCGTACGGGTCAATGCGACCCTGATCTTCTCCGTGGCGCAGGCGTGGCAGGCGGCCCGAGCCGGTGCGGCCTTCGTCAGTCCGTTCGTCGGCTGGAAGGAACAGTACGGCGACCCGGTCGAGTCGCTGATCCCCGAGGTGGCCGTCATGCTCGAGAACTACGACTATCGCGCCGAGATCATCGCCGCTGCCGTCCGCAACAGCCGCCACATCGCCGAAGCCGCTCTGGCCGGCGCCCATTGCATCACCGCCGGTATGGCCGTTTACCAGGACAGCTTCCGCAACCCTTACACCACCATGGGAGAACAGCTCTTCCAGAACGCCTGGAACGCCACTCCGGAACAGTAGTTGAGCAAGGAGCCTCCATCATGTCAGGAAACACCGACATTCGCCGCTTGTATCTGAACGGCCGGTGGCTGGAGCCCCAGGACCCGCTCCCGGTAACAAACCCGGCCACCACCGAGGTCTTCGCCCATGTGGGCACCGTCCCTCGCGAGACCGTCGCTCAGGCAATTCAAGACGCGGCCGCTGCCTGGCCCGCCTGGCGCAACACGCCCGGTCGCGATCGGGGACGCTACCTCGCCGGGATCGCCGACATCCTCGAGCGCCGAAGCGAGGAAATTGCTCACACGATCACGCTCGAAAACGGCAAACCGCTCCCTCAGAGCCGCGGCGAAGTGGCGATGACGGTCGACCATTTCCGCTGGTTTGCCGGCGAGGCCCAGCGCATCTACGGCCGCGTCGTTCCCCAACAGGCGGGCAGCAAGCGGCACCTCGTCATTCGTTCGCCCATCGGCGTTGTCGGAGCGATTCCCCCCTGGAACTTCCCTTTGGTCCTCGCCGCCCGCAAGGTTGCTCCCGCACTGGCCGCCGGCTGTCCGGTCGTTCTCAAGCCGGCTAGCGCCACCCCGCTCAGCGCCGTCATGCTGGCCGAAGCCGTCGACGAAGCAAAGCTTCCGGCCGGCGTGTTTCAGCTTGTCGTCGGCAGTTCGAGCCAGATCGGCGCCGAAATGCTCGGCAATCCGCTGTGCCGCAAGATCAGTTTCACCGGTTCGACGGTCGTCGGCAAACAGCTCATTCGAGGCGCCGCCGACAACGTGACGAAGCTCTCCCTCGAAATGGGCGGCCACGCGCCCGTCATCGTCTTCGACGACGCCGATCTCGACAAGGCGGTTCAGGGCACGATCATCGCCAAATTCCGCAATACGGGCCAGTCGTGCATCGCCGCCAACCGCGTCTATGTCCAGCGTTCGGTTGCCGACCGGTTCATTCCTGCGTTGGTCGATGCCGCGAGACAATTGAAAGTCGGCCCCGGCCTGGAAGAAGGCGTCGAAATCGGTCCTCTCATCGACGAGCCCTCACTCGAAAACGCCCTGAAACACCTGGAAGATGCCACCGGCCGCGGTGCTCAGGTTCTCTGCGGCGGAAAGCGTTGGGAGGGCGCCCCCGGCTACTTCCTCGAACCGACCGTTCTCGCCGACATGTCCGACCAGGCCCTTTGCATGCGAGAAGAGACCTTCGCGCCCGTGCTCCCGGTCTGTGTCTTCGACGAAGAAGCGGAGGTTATCCGCAAGGCCAACGACACCCGATACGGCCTGGCGGCTTACGCATTCACGCGAGACCTGTCGCGCTCCTGGCGGCTGGCCGAGGGACTGGAGGCCGGCACGATCGGGATCAACGACACGGTTCCCGCCACCAGCCAGTGCCCCTTCGGCGGTCTGAAAGAGAGCGGCTGGGGACGCGAACTCGGCGTCGAGGGGATCGACGCCTACCTGGAAACGAAACACATCAGCCTGGGAGTCGATGCGTAGGGCACCGGCGATCGGCGCCGAGACGCGTCCTTTGAGCCGCGAGAACACGAGATGCGACACCGATTCAGAACCGGGAATCAGAATGCCCGAATATGAAGACCGCCTTCTACGCCTCACTCGCCATCGTCCCCTGGGTCGCCGTGACGCTCATGGTGCGCTGGCTGATCAGCATCCAAGGGTGGCCCGTCGGGCTGGTAGGCGCGTCTTCCCGTGCCGTGTCGTTGCCGCTGCTCCTCCTCTGGATCGCCGCATTCGGAGCGGGATGGCGAAGCCTGCGGCCGCGGGGCCAGGGCGGCTGGCTGATTCTCATGGCGCTGATCGCCGTCTTCATCAACCTCCTCTGGTTCAACGCCGTGCGATGGACCACGGCAACGAACGTCGGCATGCTGATCCGATGCGATGTCGTCTTTGTCGTCCTCATCGGGTCCGCATTGGGGCTGGAACGCATCGGTCTGCGCCAACTGGCTCTGATTCCGGTGATGGCCGTCGGGCTCGCTCTCCTCGTGGAGATTCACGCGTTCGACTGGGGCGGGCATATTCTCGGCGACGCCATGACCGTCGGCGCGGCCTTCGGATTCTCCGTCAACGCCTTCATCATCCGCCACATCATGCGGACGATGGAAGAATCGCCCGTTGCATTCTACAACCACGCCGGCAGCATGCTGGGCTTCATCGGCCTCGGCCTTGTGGGCGGCGACTTTGCCCGCCTGACCGATGTGTTCGCCTCGCCAATGGCCGCCCTGTCCTTCCTCACCCTCGGTGCACTGGTTGCGCTGTCGCTCCCCTTGTACTACTTCGCCCTGCGGCGCCTGGACGTCTGGAAGTTGCGAATGTTCATGCTCGCCGGTCCCGTCCTGACCGCGGCCGTGGAATGGCCCCTCTGGGGAATGAACATGTCGCCTCTGCAATGGCTCGGAGGTGCGATCATCCTCGCTTCGCTGGCCATCCTAATTCGAATGGAATGGCAATTGTCCGTGCAGAAGAAGGCGGCCGCTAGACCGGGTTGACTGCAAACCGTTGACGAAAGCTGCTGGACTTCCACGCCGTGCAAAGCAGGAAAGTCACCCATGAGAACCATCCGATTCGTGCTTGCTGTCTTGTTGTCGACATTCGTCGGCCTGGTTGCTGCGGCCAAAGAGAACGCGTTTTCGGCAGACGCGGAAACGAGGCTGAAGATCGCCGTTTTCGACCAGCAGGCCGCGGGCGGACAAGGCGCAGCCGTCGACGGCCTGCTGCAAGGGCTGCAATCGCAGGGATACGATGCCCGGCGCATTGCCGATCTGCAGCCGGTCACGTTGTGCGTGTTCGACCTGGTCTATCTCTCCGACATGCATAATCCGGGCAACGTGCACAAGCAGTGGCGAAAGAGTCTCAACGATTACGTCGAGGCCGGTGGAAGCGTCCTCCAAACCTGGCACCATCACATCTTCTCGGAAGTCGGCGCGGGGGTGCAGCGGGTCTACGGCAGTCGCGCGATGCACGTGCGAGCCGACCATCCGGCTGTGAAGGGAATGAAGGACTTCCAGTCGAGCTATGAGGATCACATCGTCGAACGCGTCGGTCCCAAAGGCGCAATCCTCATCGAAAACGAACACGGCCAACCCGTGGCCGTCGCCGGCCAATTGGGCCGCGGAAAGGTGATCAGCACCGGCCTGGCCTTGGCGATCCCGGGCGGCAGCGCTTCGGCGGCCCCGCGCGGCGACGACGCAAGACTGCTCAAGGGGTTCCTGGCCTGGCTGCGACCCGACGTACCGGCGGAAGAACGTATCGCCGCCATCATCAAGACGCCTCAACTGTGCATTTCCCCCTCGGAATGCCTCGTTGCTGCCGGACTGGATGCCGTCTATCACGCCGCCGCCGGATGTGCCGGCACGCCGGAGGTCCGCCTGGAATGCGACGGCGCGACGATCGAGGTGGAGAACGCGAACCGACCCGATGCGACGATGGCCGGCGCCACGGTCCGGCATTTCTCGATCAAGGTACCGACAGCGGCCAAGGTGAACGGCCGGCGCCAACTCGTCGTGCGTGCGCACTTGGGCGACAGCGTTCTGGAACAAACGGTCGACGTAAATGCCGTCTATGCGGAACCGCCGAACGAGGAGGTCCGTGGAGTCTGGCTCCATGTGCGCGAGGATCGACACCCCAAGACGGTGATGCCGGAGTTGAAACGGCTCGGGATCAATATGGCGGTTCTGCGAATTGCCGGTGGAACGGCGGCCTTCTACGCATCGAAGGTTCAGCCCGACGTCCAGGACCCCCTGGCCCCCGGCGGCGATTGGCTGAACCAGCAGCTCCCCGAAAAAATCTGGGGCACCGGCGGCCGCCAGGTTCGTTCGGAGATCACCATCGGCCATATCTTCGACCACCATTGCGTGACCTACGAATTCGCCGGCGGAAGGCGGCTCTACTCCCACTGCCGCCGGATGGCCGGCTGCGCCAACGAGACGTCCGACATCATCCTCGGCACCAAAGGCACCTGCGACCTGATGAAAAACCGAATCGAGGGCGAGAATCCCTGGCGCCAATCCGCCCATCCTGCCCAACGACGACGGGAGCTATCCCCTCGCCGTGCCCGGCGTGACGAAGTTCGTCTAGGGCACCGCTGATGAACGCTGATAGACGCTGATAAGGGGAGAGAAACAGAAACGAGGATAGACACGATCACAGCCGATCCTCTTCCTCTGCAAAGTCCGTCGCCCCGACAGGGGCAGCAACATATCAGCCCAGGGCAGAGCGAAGCGCCGCCCTGGGGCACGAATCCAACACCAAAGCAGCCCTGAAAGGGCGGTACAGACACCATCTTGGACATTGGCGTCCAATAGCGGTTGATGAAGAAAGGACCACACCATGCCCATACGTTTCGGACTCATCGGCTACGGCGCCTGGGGACAGCACCATGCCGCCTCGATCGCCAAGGCGGAGGATGCCCAACTCGTCGCTATCGCCGAACGGTCGGAAGAATCCAGGAACGCCGCCCAACAGGCCCATCCCGAGGCAGCCGTTGTGGCCGACTATCGGGAACTCGTCGGGCGCGACGACCTCGACGTCGTCGACGTCATCGTGCCCAATCGCCTGCACCACGAAGTCGCCTCGGCCGTCCTCTCCTCGGGCAAGCACCTGTTGCTCGAAAAACCGATGTGCCTGACCATGAAGGAGTGCGACGATCTCCTGCAACTGGCCAAGGCGAAGAATCTGCGGATCGCCGTCAACCACGAGTTCCGCCTCTCGTCTCTCTGGGGCACGGTGAAGAAACTGATCGACGACGGCGTCGTGGGCGATCCTCAATACGTGCTGGTCGAGCTGTCGCGAAACCCCTATCGGCTGGGCTCCGATGGCTGGCGTTTCGACATCAATCGTGTCGGCGACTGGATCCTGGAAGAGCCGATCCACTTCTTCGATCTGGCCCGCTGGTACCTGAGCAGCGTGGGGCAGCCCGAATCGGTCTATGCCGCCGCCAACTCCCGCCAGCCCGACCATCCGGAACTGCAGGACAACTGCAGCGCCATCATGCACTTCACCGGCGGTGCCTACGCCGTCGTCTCGCAAACCCTGGCCGCCTTCGAACACCACCAGACCGTCAAGCTGACCGGTACGAAAGGCGCCATCTGGGCCAGTTGGAGCGGCGCCATGGACCGGGTGCGCAAGGCCTCCTTCTTCCTCAAGGCGTTTGACGGCGAAAAACTCGAAGAGATCCCCGTCACCCGCGGCGCCGGTGAACTCTACGAATTGGAGGAGCAGATCGCCGCCATGGTTTCCGCCGTCCGCGATGGGACCCCCTCCCCCTGCACGGGCGAAGACGGCAAGTGGTCCGTCGCCATGTGCCTGGCCACCCAGATGTCCGTCAAGACCGGCCGCCGCGTCCCCATGGACGAAATCCTCTGACCGGTCTTGCCATCCCCCGCTCCCTCACAGCTCACAGCTCATAGCTCACAGCTCAAAGCTCGTGATCCCCGGCAACGGCAGCGGGTAATTGCCCGTCTCGTCCGGCACAGTCGGCGGGGCCATGTCGAGCGTGACTTCATCCACTTTGGGACCGAACTCGAAGTCGGCGGCCTGCACCTGGTCCCACGTGACCTGTTTGCCCGTGTAGACGGCAATCTGCCCCATCACGCCCATGTAGGTGCTGTCGATCATCGTGTCCTGGTGATTGACGGGCTGGCCGGCGCGGATCGACCCGATGAGGATCTTCTGCTCTTCGGTGTGCGGATCGTTCTTCGGACCTTCGTACCGCCAACTCGTTTCGCCCTCGATCTTGCAGGCCGTCCAGTGGCAGGTCCCCTTGGTGCCCATGATGATGTCGTCCCAATTGGGATAACAGCCGGCCTGCGTCTGGCACATGGCGTAGACGCGGACCCCGCTGGGCATTTCGTAAACCACCGTGCCGTGGTCGAACATGTCGCCGAACACCTCGCCAAAGGAACTCGAGCGGCCGCCGAGCCCGAAGCACCAGGTGGGATTCTCCTCGTGGAGCACCCACCGCATGCGATCCAGGTTGTGTACCAAGGACTGCGGCACGTCGTCGCCCGACAGCCAGCGGAAGTGGTAGAAATTGGAGAACTGGTACTCCGTCTCGCTCAGCTTCGGATCGCGGGCGACCACGCGATAGGGCGCGCGAAGAAACATCGACTGGATCGCCACCACGTCGCCGATCGCCCCGTCGTGAATCCGTTTGACCTGTTCCTGGTACGGGAAACTGTAGCGGCTCTCGTGGCCCGACACGAAGGAGAGCCCCTTCTCTGCAGCCATCCTGGCAACCCGCTTCAGCCGCCGGCAGCCGCCCGGATCGATGGCGTGGGGCTTTTCAATAAACACGTGCTTGCCGGCCTCGATTGCCTTCTCGGCATAGTAGGCATGAAACTTCGACGCGCAGGCAATGAGCACCGCGTCCGATTCCTCGATCACCCGCTTGTACCCGTCCAAACCGAACACGCAAGCGTCGTCCTTGGCGACGAACTGGTCGGGGTACTTCGTCTTGAAGTACTGCTGCTTGGCCCGCATGCGGTTCTCGAAAACGTCGGTCATGGCGGCCAACTTCACATCCGGGCCGGCACTCAGGGCCTGGGCGCCCGCCCCGCTGCACCGCCCGCCGCAGCCGATCATCCCGACCTTGATCGATTCGTTCCCGGCTGCATGGGCCCCACGGACGACCGACAGGCCGCAGGCGGCCACTCCGGCCGTGGCCGACGCCTTCAAAAAGTCCCGACGCGATGGAATGCGATGCGTGTTTGCCATGGCCGACTCCTGACAACAATGGGCATACCTGGCAGTATTGTACCGGGACCGACGAGGCTGATCGTAGTCCCTCGGCAGGTTCCCTGTCAACCATTCCTGCGGAACTCCACAGCGGCCGCTGCTGGCTCGCCTGTTGACATGTAGGATACCCATGAGTATCTTAAACGTCGCGGTACGATAGATCCTTCGGTTCCAAGGAGACCTGAATGCCCCGTCTGGCGCCCCAAATGCCCGCCGTCCTGGCCGAAAACGCCTTCGCGCTGTTCGGGCGGAACGGATTCGATGCCGTGACGATCGACGAGATCGCCGCCAGGGCGGGTGTGACCAAGGGCAGTTTCTACAGCCACTACAAGTCGAAGCGAGAGATTGTGCTGGCCGCATGCCAGCACTACTATCGAGCTTACCAACAGAATGCGCACCGCGCGATTGCGGGCTTGAGAGATCCCTTGCAGCGTTTGCGTGCCATCGTCGAGATGTCGGTGCGGACTTGCGTCGTCGATCAGAGCACGCGAGTCTTCACCACCGAGATCTTCGCCCTTTCGCTCAAGGACGAACAGGTCCGCTCCGGCTGGTTGCAGTTCTACGACTCGGTGCGCGAACTGTACATTGGGCTGCTCGCGGCCGCCAAGGCTGCCGGCCAGGCCCATGTCGACGATCCGCGTGCTGCCGTCGACTTGATGCTGGCAGCCATCGAAGGAGTCAAACTGCGGGCCGTCTACGAGCCGCACATCGCCTGCCCGGCAGAACAACGAACGATCGTCGGAGGTCTTATGAGCATCCTTCAGGGGCAAACTTGTCCACAACCAGGCAACAGGTGACATCATGGCTGCGAATCGATGCGTAACAACCGCCTTGTTCATGCTGGGCTTCTGTGCCCTGGTAGCTCTCCCTGCCGCCCAGTCATCTGCCGGAGAGGCTGCAAAGGAGAGCGCACGCATCCTCCTCATCACCGGCGAAGACTATCCGGGCCATAAATGGAAGGAAACCTATCCGGTCGTCAAGGCCGAACTCGAAAAGGATCCCCGACTGACGGTCGACGTCCTAACCGACCTGAAATCGCTGGCCACGGTTCGGCTTTCCGACTACGACGCAGCCGTCCTGCACTTCAAAAACTACGATCCCGAGGTGCCCGGCAGGAAGGGATTCGACAACCTGGCCGGGTTCGTCGAACAAGGCGGCGGGTTGACGATCCTCCACTTCGGTTGCGGGGCGTTCGAGGAATTCAAGGACGATTTCACCAGGCTCGCCGGCCGCGTGTGGTTCGGCGCGAAGACGCCTCCCGGCAGGCGGGGCCATGACCCTCACGGCGAGTTCACCGTGAACACCGCCAAGGTCGACCATCCGATCGTGAAGGGAATGGAAGATTTCACCACGGTCGACGAACTCTACTCCTGCCTGGAAGGCGAGACTCCCATCACCGTGCTGGCCACCGCCGTCTCCAAGGTCGACCACAAGGTCTATCCGATGGTCTTCGTACTCCAGTACGGCAAAGGCCGCGTCTTCCATTCCGTTCTCGGCCACGACACGGCGGCCTTTGCGGCCGAAGGTCCCGCGGAACTGCACCGCCGCGGATGTGCCTGGACCGCCGGGTTGGAGCCCGGGCCCAGAAAGTAACCCCGCGGCTGACTCTTGCCGAGTGTCACTGGAACCAGGAAGAACCGAGTTTCCGGAACTGAACCCAACACGCCAGGGACGCTGCAACATACGCCGTTTCGCGAAACTGGCCCTTCATCACGAGGGAAAGTGAACATGAAAATCGGATTCCACACCGACGCGTTCAACTCGTTCGCGTTCTCTTTCGAGAAAGCGCTGGCCTGGGCTCAACGCAACGACGTGCACTTCATCGAGCCCGGCCTGATCGACGGCGCTTGCTGGATCCACGGCCTGGGCTACTTTCCCCACGTAGCCCTCTACCAGGACCCCGCGCTGTTGCGGCAGAAGATGGCAAAGTACGGCGTTCGGTTCAGCCAGGTCGACGCGGCCTATCCGCTCAGCGGCAAGGACGGTCCGTCGATCGGCCTGCCCTACGTGCTCAAGTCGATTCCGTGGGCCGCCCACGCCGGCTGCGATCACGTGGCCACGACCGACGGGCTCCACGCGCCCGAGGGCCTCTCGGACGATCAGGCCATGGTGATGATGCAGCGGTGCTACGAGCAGATCGTGAGAACGGCCGAAGCCTACGGAGTGACGGCAACCATCGAGGTCCACGGCTACTTCACCACCGATCCGGATAAGGCCGAAGCCATGCTCGGCTTTGTCGATTCACCGAACCTGCGGATGAACTTCGACACGGGCAATTCCTTCATCGCCGGCCAGGACCCCGTCGAGTTCTGCCGCCGCTTCATCCACAAGATCGACCACGTGCATGTCAAAGACGTCAGCCCGTCGCTGGCCGAGTCGCTGCGCGGCAAGGATACCGGAATTGCCATCAGCCATTGCGCCATCGGCGACGGCGTCAACGCCGACAACATCCGCCAATGCCTGGAAATGCTTCGCGATCATGGCTTTGACGGCGTCTTGAGCATGGAATGCGAAGGCCAGGGCGGCCCGCTGATCGAGAAATCCCTGGCCTGGCTGCGACGAACCATGCAAGAGCTTCACATCCCGGAAGAAAAGGAGTGAACGGGGCGAGAGCAAGAACCCCCTCGGTCAAAGGGAATACTGGAACGTTGGAATACTGGAAGGATGCTGTGCTTCCTCGTCTTCTCTTCCGAGCTGTTCCTGTCCGTCGACACCATTCCGCCATTCCATTATTCCATCGTTCCACCACCCCACCATTCCACCTGATATTCCCCTGTCACCCCTCCAGCACGTAGGGTGCGTCTTGACGCACCAGGATTTGCCAACACGGCCCCCAGCACATAGGGTGCGTCTTGACGCACCTTACTCCTGTCCCCCACCTGCAAAGGACACGACCATGACCCAGCAACCAGCGAAAACAAACGGCACGATTTCTCGTCGCGGTTTTCTCAGACAATCGGCAGTCGCCGCCTCGCTGGCCGGTACCGCCAGTCTGACCCTTGGCCGATCGGCTCACGCGGCCGGCGACGGCAGCATCAAGATCGGCATGATCGGCTGCGGCGGGCGCTGCTCCGGTGCGGCCGCCCAGGCCCTCAAGGCCGGCGCCGACGTCAAACTCGTCGCCATGTGCGACGTCTTCGACAGCCGCCTGCAAGCCAGCCGCACGAATCTCAAGACCCAGTTCGGCGACCAGGTGGCCGTCGACGACGATCATTGCTTCGTGGGATTCGACGGCTATCAAAAGGTGATCGATTCGGTCGACGTGGTGCTGATCGCCTGCGCGTCGAAGTTCCATCCCATGTACTCCGAAGCAGCCGTCAAGGCCGGCAAGCACTGCTTTGTCGAGAAACCCCACGCCATCGATCCGGTGGGCGTACGCCGTGTGGAGGAAACCGCCAAGTTGGCGGAACAGAAGGGTCTGAGCCTGGTTTCCGGGCTGCAAAGCCGCTACCACGCCGGATGGCAGGAAACGGTCAAGCGAATTCACGACGGCGCCATCGGCGACATCGTGGCCGCCCAGTCGATGTTCCTCCGCGGTCCCTATCAACTCGAAGCCCGGCGTACCGGGTTGAGCGAGATCGAGTTCCATTTCTGGAACTGGTATCATTTCTGCTGGCTTTCCGGCGACGACGTGCCCCAATCCCTGGTCCATAACGTCGACCGGATCTCCTGGATCATGCAAGGCGAAATGCCCAAATGGGCCTTCGGCCTGGGCGGGCGATCCGCCTCCTTCGGCGAGATCTACGGCGACATGTTCGACCACCATACGGTCGTCTACGAATACGAAAGCGGCACCCGGCTATACGCCCTCTGCCGCACGCAGAAGAACTGCTACGGCAACTCGAGCGACATCATCATGGGCACGAAGGGCGTGTGCTATCTGGACCCGAGGAAGCCGCGATTCGAGGGAGAAACCAACTGGCAGTTCGAGGGCCAGCCCAACAATCCCTACGATGCTGAGCAGAAGGCGCTGATCGATTCGGTCCGCGACGGCAAGCCGATCAACAGCGGCAGCTATATGGCCAACAGCACCATGATCGGCGTGCTCGGCCAGATGGCCTGCTATTCCGGCAAGGCAACCACCTGGGACGACGCTCACAAGTCCAACCTGCAATATGGCCCCGCACCGGAAGAAGCCAGTTTCGACATCCAGCCGCCGACAGTACCCGACGAAACCGGCAACTATCCCCTTCCTCGACCGGGGATCACGGAGCTGACCTGAAGCAGCCGGCCGTCAGTAGCTTGGCGTGGGCGGCCGGTAGTCGCCGATGTCGATGGACTGGAACCACTGGATTGTCTTGGCCAAACCGTCGGCAAGGGAAACCGTCGGCTGCCAGCCAAGCTTCTCCCGGGCTAGGCTGATATCGGGACGTCGTCTCTTCGGATCGTCGGCCGGCAAGTCGCGGTAAACGATCTTGCTCTTCGAGCAGGTCAATTCCAGCACGGTTTCGGCCAGTTGGCGAATGGTATACTCGCCTTGATTGCCTAAGTTCACCGGACCGATAAAGCCCTCTTCGTTTTCCATCATGCGAATGAAGCCGTCCACCATATCGTCCCGATAACAGAATGAGCGAGTCTGGCTGCCGTCTCCGAAAAGGGTGATGTCCTCTCGCTGGAGAGCTTGACGGATGAAGTTCGATATCACCCGTCCGTCGAAAGGATGCATTCGGGGCCCGTACGTATTGAAAATCCGTACAATCCGAATATCCACGCGGTTCATGCGGTGGTAGTCCATGAATAACGATTCGGCGGCTCGCTTGCCTTCGTCGTAGCAGGCCCTTGGGCCGATGGGATTGACGGAGCCGCGATACGATTCCGGTTGGGGGTGAACCTCAGGGTCGCCGTAAATCTCACTGGTGGAAGCCTGAAAGACCCGAGCCCGGCAGCGCTTGGCCATTCCCAGGACGTTGATGGCGCCCGCCATCGAGGTCTTGAGGGTCTTGATCGGGTTGTATTGGTAGTGGCCTGGGGCCGCCGGACATGCCAGATTGTAGATTTCGTCCACCTCGAGGTAGATCGGCAGAGTCACGTCGTGGCGGATCAGTTCGAAATTGGGGTAGTCGAGAAGATGTACCACGTTTGATTTCTGGCTGGTGAAGAAGTTGTCCAGGCAGATTACGTCGTGGCCTCGCTCGACCAATCGTTCGCAGAGATGGGAACCCAGAAAGCCGGCACCGCCGGTCACGAGAATTCGCTTGATTTTTGGCACTGGCTGGACCTCTGACAGAGTGTTGGAGAAGCGGGACGATTCGCTTGGCGGTTGCCTCTCACGTCTTCGGCAGGGATGTGGCAACTGTCAGTCAGAAGAAAAAACGGTACTGAACGTGCCGGGAGACACCACGGCTAGCGATTGCGGCGTTCCACCATGATAGGGGAGGTAACTGTGTTGGTCTGTCCATGTGAGTGCCACACCAGGGGGGGAGAAAAATCCCAGCCCAGATTCCACACGCCCACGGCAATTCGGTTCGTTTCGGCCGCAACCCGTTGGAGGTGAATGGTTTACACGCAGCATTCGTCACGGAAAAACGGAAACAAGACTACGCCCGGAGTCGGTTTGCGCGAATTTACTCCAAACGGTTGACGAAGGGAAGGGCGGCTGCTCGATGGGAACCGCACGAAGAGGGAGGGAAGCAGTAATTTCCATAGCCGGTGTTTACGTCCGACGCGTCGATCTGTTATATTCCATCAGGATTTGGGAGAGCCACCGCCCCGTTTGGCTGGGATGATGCCGAGTCAGGCGAGGGCACGTTGGTAGGGCAGGCGATCCTTTGCGTATGGCGACGTGATGCAGAGAGTCTTTTTGGGGCGAGCGAAGCAACAGAGGCGTACCTGTCGGACAGAGGTTGTCCGGGTGTGTCTGTGCGTACCACGTGGTATGGGGCTTTCACGCTCAACGGCGTCTGTGGGTCGCGGTGGTTTGGGCCGACTGGGATCCACCTTTTCACATCATCACGATTGCCCGAAATCGGACACCTTTTCTTCCCAGATGAACGAGTGTGGCGATGCTGCTGCCAAACGAACATGCGCGGATGACCGAGGAGATGACATCCACGGTCTATGTGGTCGATGACGATGCTGCGTCACGACGTTTGATTGCGAGTCTCTTGGAGGCGATTTTTCCTTACGTTCAGGCGTTTGAATCGGCCGCCGAATTCCTGGACGCCTACGAAAATGGTCGCCCGGGTTGCCTGGTCCTGGATGTTGCCATGCCGGGCATGAGTGGACTCGAACTGCAAAGAACGCTTGTCGACAGGGGTATTCAGTTGCCTATCGTTTTTCTCACCGGTCACGCCAACGTGCAGATGGCGGTGGGGGCGATGCAGGCCGGGGCCGTCAATTTCCTGGAAAAGCCGTTCCGTGAACAGGAACTCTGGGAAAGTGTCCGCCACGCCCTGGATCTGGATCGCAAACGGCGAAAAGAACGCGTCGGCCGAACCGACGGTGAGCAGCGAGTATCCAAGCTCGCGCCGGGAGAACGCGAAGTCTTGGCCCTGATCCTGGAAGGGATGTTCAACAAAGAGATCGCCGCTCAACTGAATCTGAGTATCCGGACCGTCGAAGATCGTCGCGCACGGCTCATGCGCAAGCTGGAAGTCAATTCCGTGGTCGAATTGGTCCAGTTGACCATGCCGTTGATCGACATGATCAGGTCCACACAGGAAGCCCCTGCGGCGTCGGCCTGCTAAACGTGTTTCATTGGGACGGCGGGCTCAAACTGACCACACCCGACCTGGCGATCGACTTTCGCCGGCGACAGCCTCGGGCCTTCATCTCCCATGCCCACGCCGACCACATGGCGCGCCATCAATACGCCTTGTGCACGCCCGCTACGGCGGCCCTCTACCATCTGCGGCTGGGGAAACGACCCGTTCGCGAACTGCCGTACCGCGAGCCGGTCGATTGGGGCGGCGTGCGGCTCACCACCTACCCCGCCGGACATTGCCTCGGCTCGGCCATGCTGCTGGCCGAAGACGCGGGCCAGTCGCTGCTCTATTCGGGCGACTTCCAACTCCGGCCCTCCTTGACCGCCGAACCGGCTGAGTTGGTTCCCGCCGACATCTTCGTCCTCGAAAGCACGTTCGGCTCGCCCGAATACCGGCTGCCCGATCGCGATTCGGTCGTCGCCCAGTTCCTCGAACTGGTCGAGAAGACGATCGCCGGCGGCGCCGCCCCCATGGTCGTCGCCTACGCCTTGGGAAAATCCCAAGAGGTCACTCGTATTCTCACCGGCGCCGGCTTCCCCGTCGTCCAACACGGCCTGGTCTACCCGATCAGCCAGGTCTACGAACAGCTTGGCGTGCCCCTGGGCAATTATCGCCGCTGGGCGGGCCAACTCGAACCGGGTGAAGTGGTCGTCGTGCCGCCCGGCCATAGCGTCGATCTAAAAGGCCCGGTAGTACGGTTTGCCCTGACAGGCTGGGCCCAGGATCCGCGAGCCAAGTACCGCCTCAAGGTCGACCACGCCCTGCCCCTCTCCGACCACGCCGATTACGACGATCTGTTCGAAGCCGTCCAACGGGTCGGCGCCAAGAAGGTCTATTGCACCCACGGGCCGGAATCCTTCGTCGATTGCCTCCGCCGGCGCGGCGTCGACGCCTGGCCCCTCGACCGCCCCTGGCAGGCTCGGCTGTTCTAACCTCGACTATTCGTGGGTGGCACGCCCAGAGCTGAGCGATGGGCGTGGATGGTCTGGTCATCACTCGTGGGTGGCACGCCCAGAGCGGAGCGATGGGCGTGGTGACCTGAGTATCCACGCCCATCGCTCCGCTCTGGGCGTGCCACCCGCGCCTCAGTGCTGCAGCTTCCGATAAAGCGTCTTCCGGTCCAGCCCGAGAATGCGTGCCGCAACCGTCTTGTTGCCGTCGACGGCTCGGAGCACGTGATCGATATAACGGCGTTCCACCTCTTCAAGCGGCACCAGTTCGCTCGGATCGTCGCCCCCGATGAAGACCTGCGAACTGCGGTATTCGCGAACCTTCTCGGGCAAATCCTCGACCGCCAGCTTGTTGAACCGAGTCAGGGCGACGGCCCGCTCGACGACGTTTCGCAATTCGCGGACGTTCCCCGGCCACGAGTAGTTGAGCAGCTTCTCGGCCACCGCCCCTGAAAGCCCTTCGACCGCCTTGCCCGCTCGCGCGGCGAACAACTCGAGGTAATGCTGGGCCAGAAGCAGCGTATCGGTCCCTCGCGACCGCAGCGGCGGCATGTCGAGCTGGATGACGTTGATGCGAAAGAACAGATCCTCGCGAAATCGCCCTTCTTCGACGGCCGTCTCCAGGTCCCGATTGGTGGCCGTCACGAGCCGCACGTCGAACGACAACTCCCGATCGCTGCCCACCGGGCGCACCTTGCCCTCCTCCAGGGCCCGCAGAAGTTTCGGCTGCATGGCCAGCGGCATCTCGCCGATCTCGTCGAGCAGCAGCGTTCCGCCTTCCGCCTGGGCAAACAGCCCCTTCCGGTCGCTCCGCGCGTCGGTGAAGGCGCCTTTGGAGTGCCCGAACAGCTCGCTCTCGAGCAACGTGTCGGGGAGTGCAGCGCAATTGACAGCCACGAAAGGCCGGTCCCGCCGCCGCGACCGGGCATGCAGCGAGCGGGCCACCAGTTCCTTGCCCGTCCCGCTCTCGCCGGTAATGAGAATCGACGTCTCAGTGTCCGCCACTCGGGCAAGCTGATCGTAAAGCCTCTGCATGGCCGGGCTGGCTCCGATCAACTCCTCGAACCGGGTCGCTCGCTCCGCCGCCTGGCTGAGAATCTTGACCTTCTCCTGAAGTTCGCGGTGATCGACCGCCCGCTGCAGAGTGAGTGCAAGCAGGTCCATCTCCACCGGTTTGGTGACGAAGTCGTAGGCCCCGGCCCGGATCGCGGCCACGGCCGTGTCCAGACTGCCGAAGGCCGTCATCACGACCACCGGAATGTCGGGCCGGTTCTCGACGATCCGCCGGCAGAACTCCAGCCCGTCAATTCCCGGCATCTTCAGATCGGTCAGCACGGTATCGACCGGCTGTTCGAGCACCGTGCGAATGCCCTCCTCCGCCGACGTGTGCCAGACCACGTCGAACTGGCGCAACTTGAGATCCGTTTCCAGCAGTTCGCACATGCTGCGTTCGTCATCGACAATCAGCACGAGAGGTCTCACGCTCGGGGCTCCTTGGGCAGATAGACGGAGAAGCGGCTCCCTTGGCCGAGTTGACTGCTAACGGCAATCCAGCCGCCGTGCTCTTGCACGATTCCATAAGCGATCGACAATCCCAGCCCGGTGCCTTGGCCCACGTCCTTGGTCGTGAAGAATGGCTCGAAAAGCTGGTCGAGATCCGATTCGGCGATACCCACCCCTCCATCCTCCACATCGATTCGAATGAACTCCCTTGCAGCAACCTCCGAGTCGCCCGGAGGAGCAGCGAGCTCGGTTTCGACGGAGATCCTGACCTCGCCGCCGTCGGGCATGGCCTGGATCCCATTGACGATCAGATTGGTGAGAACTTGCTGGAATTGGGCCGGATCGACCAAGGCCGTCATCGGTTCCCGGTCGCCGGGCAGGCGGACCGCCACATTCTGTTTCTGGGCCAGCGGCCCGAGCAGTTCGACCGTATCGCCCACGATCCGCCATAGGTCGGCCTCGACGCGGTGGGGCGCATTCCGCCGGGCGAAATCGAGAAGCTGGCGAATGATGGCAGTCATCTTGTTGGCCTCGGCCTGGATCGCCGAGGCACTCCGCGCAACCTCGTCCGGCGAGAGTTTCCCCGAAGCGATCAGCCCCGCCCGACCCGACACGACGTTCAGCGGAGTCCCCAACTCGTGGGCCATGCCCGAAGCCAGCCGGCCCACGGTCTTCAGCCGATCGGCATGACGAAGCTGCGTCATGACGGCCGTTCGAGCCTCGGTCTCCTCGCGAACTCTCTGTTTCGACGCACTGAGAGCGTCGCACATCTCGTTAAGACTGTTCCCCAACTGGGCCAGCTCATCGCCCGTGCGCATAACGATCGGTCCGCTCAGATCTCCGGCGGAGATGCGGTGGGTCTTCTCGATCAGCCGGTTCAAGGGGCGGCCGATCATCCGCACCCCCAGCACCACGGCCACCCCGCCCGTCAGCACCAGCATCGAAACCATGAGCCGGATCGTCTGCCAAATGACCTCTCGCTTCTCCTGCTCCAGCTTCGTCATCGGATGGGTCACCTCCAGCCCCCCCTTCCGTTCGGCATCAACGGCGATCGGGCAGTAGGTGAACAGGTGACGCGAACCGTCCGATCCCTGCGCGGGAATCGACACGAACCGTTCCACGACGAAGGCTTGAAGTTGTTCGGGAGGCACCGAAGGGCTGTGAGGAGTACCAGGCTGGGCGTCGAACCAGACCCAGCGGACGCGGGTGGTGACCGAGTAGACCTCTGCGTTGTGAACCAGCTTTGCCAGCCCTTCAGGGCCCTCCTGCTGCAACACCTGCGGAATTCGGCCCTCGAGCGATCCGGCAAGCGCCTCCGCGTCTGCCTCCGCCTCTTGTTCGAAAGCCCGCGATTGCCGCTGGATCACGAAGTAGGCGTGCGCCGAAGTCAGCACGATCGTCGAGACCATGAAGACCGAAACGAGTTTGAATGCGAGTTTCATGGAACATGCCTCCTGTCGGGCAGGCAGACGAAAGAAATCTACCCGTTAGACGCTCTAGGATAGGAAGAAGGCGTAGACATGGACCACTGCTGGTGATGCTCGCTGCGGCTTGACGTTTCGCACTCTCATCGACTGTCCAGCCCCATTTGTGCGTCTAACGGGTAGATTTCTTTCGTCCGCCTGCCTCCATGCCGCGCGCGGCATTCTGCCACACCGTGGAATTATGGGGCGCGCCCGGCCGTTGCCGTCTGGCTCGTCCGTCGCGTTAGTCCGGAGAATTCGGGCGCCGCCGAATTCTCCGCAATCCGATCCAAATAGCCCCGTGGGCTTGCCCCGCGCTCCTTCGCCCGTCATTCCCGCGAAGGCCGGAATTATTGTCGCCTTTCGCTCCGCGAAAGCATCGCCGCTTTCGCAAAGCGAAAGGCGACAGTCATTTCCTCCGCGATCTTTGGCAATGCAAACGGCTCGCCAAACGCCGACCCGGATTGGCACGGCACGTGCATTATCGCCAACGGCAGCAGGGACGCCAACCCGTGCCCTGCATGACATGGTCATGTGCACTAACAGAAGAGGAGAACTGTCGTGAGAAACATGAAGTACTGGAAATCAATGAAGACCTGGGCGGCCTTGGCGGTCGTGCCCCTGGTGCTCGCCGTGGCGGCCGCCGCCACACTGCCCACCGACGCCCCGAAGACCGACCGTAGCGCCGCCGCCAGCTACGCGAAGAACCTGTCGCAGGCATTCCGCGACGCCGCGCAAGACGTTCAGGACTCGGTCGTGCTGATCAAGGCCGATCCGGTCATGCCCGTCCAATGGAACGATCGCGGCAGGATGCCGAAAGGTGAAGCACCCGAGAATCCGTTCGAAGGAACGCCCTTCGGAAACATCCCCGAACTGAGGCGGTTCTTCGAAGACATGCCCCAGATGCCCCAGTCACCCCACGGCGGTCGTAGCGGAATCGGCTCGGGCGTGATTATCGACGCCGGCGGAGTGATCCTCACCAACAACCACGTGGTTGAAGGACGCAACGACATCACGGTCCGCTTGCACGACGGACGCGAGTTCAAAGCCACCGGCGTCCAGACCGATCCCAATACCGATCTGGCCATCCTTCGCATCGAGGGCGCCAAAGACCTCAAACCGGCCCGGCTCGGCGACAGCGACCTGCTCGAGGTCGGCGACTGGGTGCTGGCCCTGGGCCATCCCTTCGGCCTCGAAGGCACGCTCACCTCGGGCATCGTCAGCGCGAAAGGACGCGGAATCGGCATGCCGGCCCGGGCGACCTTCATCCAGACCGATGCCGCCATCAACCCCGGCAATAGCGGCGGCCCCCTGATCAACCTCGACGGCGAGGTCGTCGGCATCAACACAGCCATCTCCTCCAGCAATGGCGGAAACCAGGGCGTCGGGTTCGCCATTCCGGTGAATCTGGCCAAATGGGTAAGCGGAGAGCTGATGAAAGACGGCGTCGTCCAGCGTGCCCAATTGGGCGTCATGATCCAGCCCATGACCCATGAACTGGCCGCCCAGTTCGGCTTGAAGGCCCCCGAGGGCGTCGCCGTGAGCGACGTCATGGACAACACGCCCGCCGCCAAGGCAGGCCTCAAGGCGGGCGACGTGATCCTCGAGTACGGCGGGCAGAAGGTCTCGACCCCCCGCGAACTTCAGGAAATCGTCGAACGCTCCGAGATCGGCGCCAAGCATGAAGTGAAGATTTGGCGCGACGGAAAGCAACAAACCCTGCACGCGGTCCCCCGCGAGTCGAATGACCAACCGGCCCAATCGGGTGAAACCAGATTGGAGCGCTCAAATCCGTCTCGGCTGGAAAACCTCGGGCTGGAAGTCGAAACGCTCACCCCCGAGATTGCCGAGCAGTTGAACGTCAACGCCGATCACGGCGTAGTAATTAGTGACGTCCTCTCCGGCAGCCCAGCCGATCGTGCCGGCCTGGAGAGCGGCATGGTAATCGTCGAGGCGGGCCGGTCCCCCGTCAAGTCGGTCGCCGACCTGAAGAAAGCCGTCGAAGAAGCAAAGGACGGCAGCGTCCTGCTCCTGGTCCGCTCGGAACAGGGATCGCGATTCGTCGTCCTCAAGGCGAGTGAGTGAGCGAGTGAGTGTTGTCCAAGGGAATGGCTCGCCGGAACCGAGCCATTCCCACTTTTCACCGACGATCTCATCTCCGATAACCAGTTGTCCGAAAGGAAGAGGAGGCCGCCGATGGTTGCTGCGCCTTCGGATACAATTCGGGAATACCTGGCCGAAGTCAACAGGATCCCCATGCTCTCGCGAGAGGAAGAACTGGCCACAGCCCGTCGCGTGGAGCGATCCCGCGCGGAACTGTGCCGGCTGATTCTCCACAGCGGGTTCGCCGAGCGGTCTCTGCTCAGGCAATTAAAACGAGTCGAGGAGGGCACGCTGCGGATCGAACACCTACTCGACGTCCCCTTCAACGACGTTGCCGAGAAATGCCGGTTGCGCCGGGCACTCACCAGGAACGTCCAAGAGATCGAACGCGACATGAATCGCAGCCGGACGCAACTGGCTCGATCGGCGACGCCGGGGGCGTCGCTCCCGGTGCGGCGTAATTACCTCCGGAACTCGGCCCGCAACCGCGAAGTTGCGGCGGCCGTCATGGAACGTATCCAGTTCCGCATGGAACACCTGGAACCCCTCCTGACGCGGCTCGCCCGGGGCCTGCGCCGCTTCGAACGGATCGCCCGTCAGCAACAGGCGGCCCGAACCTCGGGCGGCAACTCCCCACGCCTGATCGCTCTGAAACGAAGACGCCGCCGCCTGATCGAGATCCTCCAGGAGTCGCCCGGCTCCCTCCGGCGACGAGTGGACGAAGCCAGGCAATGGCAGGAACGCTACCACGAGGCGAGGCACCACCTGGCGGCCGCCAACCTCCGGCTGGTGATCTCCATCGCCAAACGCTATCGCGAACGAGGCCTGAGCTTCCTCGATCTGATCCAGGAGGGAAACGGCGGCTTGCTGAAGGCCGTCGACAAGTTCGAAAGTGCCCGGGGCCTGAAATTCTCGACCTACGCCACCTGGTGGATCCGCCAGGGGATCAGCCGCGCCATTCGCGAACACTCGCGGACCGTCCACGTCCCCTCGCAGAAAGCCGAAAAGGCAGGCCGGATCCGCTCAACCCTGCACTCGGTCGGCCACGCCAACGGCTACGCGCCGAACCTCGAAGAGGCCGCCGACGCCGTCGGCCTGGCTCCCAAGGAAACGGAACTCCTCCTCCGCATCGACGCCCCGACCTTGTCGCTGAACCATCCCGACATGAACGACGAAGGCGAATTCTCCCGGATTCTCCCCTGCGAGTCGTCCGACGATCTCGAAGCGCAGATGGACCACCAAATCCTCCAGACGCACATCGGCCGGATCATGAGCCACCTCAACACGCAGGAACGCGAGGTCATCCGGCGTCGGTTCGGCCTCGGAATCCGCGAAAGCCAGACCCTCAAAGAAGTGGGCGCCTTCCTCGGCGTCACCCGCGAGCGCGTCCGCCAGGTCGAGCAAGCAGCCCTCGCCAAGATCCGCGGCATGTCCGACGCAGCCGCCCTCAAAGGATTCCTCCCCGCCCGCACGGCACGGGAGCATTGATCCTCCGTTACCCATCCCCCGCCAATCTCTACGCCGAAGACGTACTACATCATTTGGAGTGCGTGCGACTCGTCGCCGCTTTTCGGTTGCCCCCACCCTTTCCTCTCCTCTTTCTCCGTGCCCCCTGTGCCTCTGTGTTGTTCTCTTCCCGCAACCTGTACGCCGAAGGCGTACTACATCGAGGGGCGATTGACACGAATGAGCTGACCCTGAAGGTCGGCAGCCGTTTCGACGGCCGCGTGAATACGGGCCGCTTGGCCCGCGAAGTCCGGGTCGACGATGCACACGATGATCCCCGCATGACCGGGCTGCTCTTGATGAAGACGGATGAAATGCTTGCGGTTCAGGGTCAATACGGCGCGGTCGTCTGCCATGGTGAACTGAAGTACGTCGTCATCGGACGTTCGTTGCTCGGCCTTGCCGGTTTCCTGAATCGTGATCACATCGTGGCCAAACTGCCGCAATCCTTCCACCACGGGCAGTGGGAAGTTCTCGTTGGCATACAGTCTCGCCACCGATCAGGCCTCCTCATTCTCGCGAATCTGCCGATCGATATCCTCGCGGTGGCCACGGACGAACGCCCAGGCCGCCACCAAATCTTCCGCCCGCAGGGTGGGATAGCTTCGCAGAATCTCCGCCTCGTTGACCCCCTGCCGCCGCATCTGCTCCAGAATCCAGACGGGAACCCTGGTCCGTACGATGCAAGGCTCGCCCCCACAGACCCCCGGTGTGCTTTCGATGCCCGGAAACGAGTCGCCCAGGTCCTGAACAATCCGCTGCAGCAGGCGTGCCTTCTCGGCTCGCGAGAGCGATTCCAGTTCTCTTTCGATTTCGTCGATCTTGGGCATGTCAGGCCCTCCAACGATTCTCCGTGATTGCCACCGCGGCCGGCAGGTCCGCAAGCAATGCTACTGAATTCTACACCAATGACAAAGCCCAATGAAACCGACCCTCTCGAGAAGCTGTCAAGGTGTGCTCGCAGACGGCCTCCTGCAAGAATCCACCGGCCATCCGCCTGCGACTGCAACCGACATGGGTGCCGCCAGGTCGTCGCGTCCGTCATTGCGGCGATGGCGGGAATCCAGAAGCGACTTCCCATCCAGCACTCCATCTGAATTGCCCCCGTCGCACCGCCCCCCTGGTTGAACCCGCTGCCGCAGGCGAGGCTGCCCAACCCACCTCGCCCATCCTCGCTAGTCGGATGCGCAGTCCAGCAACTGCTTGCACGACGTTTCCCGCCACAGTACGATAAAGACCCCACGGGATGTTCGCGGCGCAAAATGCCTCCTACAGTGTTTCGCTGGCTTCGTACCGTACCACAGCCAACAAGAGACGGGTCATGCGATGCCCCTAGCTCTCCCGCAATCGAACTGGCAGCCAACAGAGATTTTGCGATGGGTTTGCAGTAAGCCTTCCAGCACTGGAGTTGCGATTGTCGTAACAGATGCAGGCGAAGGTTACTTGAAGGCAATGGGGAATCCGGAAGGCGAGCATGTCCTCGCATGCGAATTGGTGGCTACACAGTTGGCTCGACTGTTCGCTCTGCCGACATTCGACTACGCCCTCATTGAGGTGACCGGGGTGCCGGAAATCTGGCTGCCCAACGGCGATGTCGCAACGCCCGGACCCGCCTTTATAACGCGCAGCGAAAAAGGTGGGAGTTGGGGCGGCAAGCCGCGTGAACTGAAACGCCTGGTGAACGTGCCCGATATCAGCCGACTCGTGGTCTTCGATACGTGGATCCGGAATCGAGACCGATACACACCCCCACCGAACGAGCGATGCAATCGCGACAATGTCTTTTTGAGCAGAGAGGCCCCGTCGGGAAAGCTCCTGTTGCGCGCGATGGACCACACCCATTGCTTTGTCGGCGGAGGCGAATTGACGCCGAGATTATCCCATATCGACCACATACGCGATTCTGTGGTATACGGCCTTTTTCCAGAATTCCGACGGTTTTTGGGCAAGGATGGGGTGCAAGCGGCAGGTGATACGTTACACAGAATCCCCCGAAAAGAGGTGGAAGACGTTATCCATTCGATACCATCCGAATGGAAAGTGAACGACCGGACGAGGGCGGCCCTCGCAGACTTCCTGATCGGTAGAGCCGCCTATGTCGCCGAGCATATAATGAATTGGATCTGGCCTCAGGACGAATTCGAGTTCATGAAAGAGGCGGAGGACGAACCATGAAACCGGCCCAAGGCTACTACTGCCTGATTCAGTACTGCCCCGATCTTTCCCGCCTGGAAGCGGCCAATATCGGCGTACTGCTTTTCTGCCCCGACCGGATGTTTCTCCAGGCTCGCACGGCGCGCGATAATCGCCGAATCCGACACTTCTTCGGCCCGGAAGACCACGATTGGGCTCAGATCAACTCGTTCAAGCGTGGCATCGAAGAACGCTTGGAAGTGGAGCACCGCAACATCCAAAGCCTGGAGGACCTGCAGCGCTTCATCCAGCTTCGCGCCAACCAGATTCAGATCACAGCGCCGCGCCCGATGCGAGTGCTAAATCCGTCGGAGGACCTGGATCAACTTTTTCAAGACTTGGTTGGGGGAACCCCACGAAAGCAGGGCGATGAGGGCAGACCCTTTCGGCGGTATGTGGGCGATTGTATTTCCAATGCCGGACTGGATTCAAAGATCGCCAGGGATTTGAGTGTCCACGTTCCGATTTCCAACGAATGCCTCAAGGTCCCCTACGGTTATCAGAACGGGCGATTCAACCTGATTCAGCCCGTTACATTCCAGTCGCAGGAGCCAAGCTACGCGATCGGCAAGGCTTGCCGGTTCGCAGTCGAAGGCCGCTCCCTGTACTCGGAACCGCACCCCGAGTACGGCGATTTGCAGCTTGTTGTGGTGGGACGCTTCTTGTCCCAGCCCACGGACACGAGCACCGACGTGCGTCGAATTCTCACCGAGCATCAAGTGCAGCTCTACACGGAAGACTCGATCTCCAAGCTAATCGACGAGATTCGTCGAACCGGCAAGGTGCTGCAGCCTGACTGAGCAATTCAGGTCTGAACGAGCTGCTGCTCAACACGGACGGAGTAGCCCAAGCCACGCTCAACGGCCCCGTCGTCGTTCAGGTCGATGTGACCGACGCAGAATGGTAAACACCGTTCGCGACCTCGCCGCTTCACTGTCGACGCCCGTTCCGCCGTCCCACCAACCGCACCGCGGTTGAACACCGTAGCCCAGGGTCAGCCCCGCGACCCCGCCGCGCTCGCGCCACCCTGGGTACCCATCCCCCGCCAATCTGTACGCCGAAGGCGTACTACATCAGCAACAGCAAGACGCCCCCCCAACCCGCCTCGCCCTTCATTATTCCTTGTTCCATACTCTGCGGTTCCCATCCTCCGCCCCGAAGCGGCCCAAACATATCAGCCCGGGGCAAAGCCAAGGCGAGCCCCGCGAGCCGTGCCGTCGCCCCGGGGACGGGTCTTTCTGACTCAGGACGGTTAGTCATTGGTCACTCAGCGGCAACAGTGGTCGGGACCGTTTCTCGCCATCGGTCTGACAACACCAATCGGATTTGCTCAGACTCGCGAACTCCATAGGTCGCGGCGTCCTCGAGCACATAGCAGATTGCCCTCTGACTCTCTGAAAGGGCCGACCCGTGTAGGTTGTAAACGGGCAGAAACGCGGGCAGATCGTTCCCAGACATCGGTCGTTTGCTGCGTTGTCGCAAGAATCAAAACCGAGTTCGACGACTTGATGACACAGCGAAATGTCTTTCAAGCACGTAACGTCCGCAATCACCCGGTCGCGACAAGAGATTGTCCATTTGAAAACGCCCGACTTCGCGACTCGGGTGCATTGCCTGGTTCCCACATCCTAGCCATCAATCTCTCGTATTGCCTCGCGTGCAAATCGAAGCTGCTTTATGTAGGAATCGAGCAAGATATGCGTCTGCTGCCGAGCAGAGGCGACGATCACCTGATTCTCCTTGTCAACCGAAAGTGACGAGGATGTTAGCCCCTGCCGTTCTAGCATCTGATTCGCGAGCGAACAAATCGTGGCCAGTTGTTCTTCGACAGGCTTGGCCGAATCGCTGTTGACTATCTGCGAAGCGTCGTATCTAACAAGCTGGACCTCTTCCTTCGCCATTGAAGCAAGCGTCTCGATCAATTTTTCAATTTCTTGATGTTCCGAACCGACCTGACCCACCACGATACTCCGATTGGCTGGATAGATCTCCAGCGACGCTTGGCCTCCGCGATTGGCCCAGGAATGCGGAGCAATCGTATCACGCACTAGAGTTGCTATCGCATCGAGTTGCTCTTCAGAGGGTTGGTTCTCATCCATAAGATCGGCGACGGAATAGGCCCTAACCGAAAAGACCGCATTAGCACGAGCATGAGCGCCCCACTTCAGGCCGTGGAAATACCCCGCGACCAACAGCATTGCGAAAAGCAGGGATCCGATTCCAAATTGTACTTTTCGATTTCGTCGCATCTCAAATCCTTTTGCTGTGGGAACTTGTTGATATTCCGTTCTTGATGAAAGCCAATATCCCCGAACAGAACTCAGGATATCGCCGTAGCACATCGGCTGCAAATGTTTGTCGCTTCACGAGTACTGGCCAGCAATCCAGCGAAGTCGGCGCGTTATCCTTGGAAGCGAACCGCGATTTCGCTCGAGTTTTATCCTAGCCAAGTCGCTACATCATAGGCGACCGAGTGGGCTCCCAACGTCAGGGCCGCCGATCTCACAGATCCTTCCCTTGCCGGTGCATGGCATTCCTCTTCGGGCTGCAATCGTAAGTCCGGCCCGGCGAGTCCCAAATACCCGTCTCAGAAATCAACGTCCCAAGAACTCGTGAAAACCGAGCGCGAATGAGACGCCCCCAATCGCGGATCATTCCCCCGACAGGAGGGCAGATCAGACCCGGGACAACCTCATGCCCAACCTGCACAGGTGGCCCACACCCAGCCAGACTCCACCCGCTCCGGACGCCCCTCTGTTCCCCATCGCCGCGTGCCATCGCGCCGAACAAACCCGTCGACACTCTCTCTTTCCCCACCGCCCAGCAGCGACACAATAGACAAGGCTTTGTTCAATAGACAAGGCTTTGTTCATCGCGAATAGACAAGGCTTTGTTCATCGCGAAGCCGATGAACAAAGCCTGTTGGACGAAGCGTCTGCGTCGCGTGCAGGCGGAGCGTGGGGTGGGGTTGGAGAGAAGAGAGGGGAGAGGCGAATTGTTGGGATAGGACGAGCGTCGGAGAGTCTGTTTTCTTCGGCGAGCGCGCAGTGTTTTAGAGACCGCGTCTTCGGTCAACGAGAAGACGCGGCCGGGGAAGGGTGGGCTGGATTCGAGTTGGGCGGACGAGCCTACCGGAACGAGCCGGGCGGCGGCCACTCAGCGAGAAGTGTCGTTCGCGGGCTGCCGCAATGGGGGCAGCAGGGCCGGTCCACGGGTTCGACGCCGGGGTCGACGTTCTCGGACTCAGCGAAGAGAGTAAGTTGACCGACCGCTTCGATCAATTCGGCAATCTTCATCGGACGCTGCAGGTCACTGGGCTACTCAAGGAAGAGAAGCAGCCACGCCCGGCTTGCGAGGTTGCGCCTTGAGTGATGCCAGAGCCCGTAATAACGGACCTTGTGAAAGCCCTGCGGCAGAACGTGCTGCAGGAATCGTCGCAAGAACTCGACGCCTTCGAGCCGTGTGGTCTGCCAGGAGTCGCTGCCGCGATCCTTCCAGCGGAAGGTGACGTGGGTCTGGTCGACGGCCAGGATTCGTGCGTTGGTGATGGCCACGCGGATCGTTCCGCAACGGTTCGGTCAGGTGGGTGTAGAGTTCGGTGGAGCCGATCTTCGAATGCCCGAGCAGGATCTGAATGATCCGGATGTCCACGCCTCGTTCGAGCAGGTGCGTGGCGAAGCTGTG